>Ga0224525_1000623_pt1 | contig 15788 bp, 14 predicted proteins | sample CFST100metaG_FD_179874 | JGI IMG/M metagenome (GOLD analysis project Ga0224525, IMG submission 179874) | Peat soil microbial communities from Stordalen Mire, Sweden - C.F.S.T100 | ecosystem: Environmental > Terrestrial > Soil > Wetlands > Peat | place: Sweden: Norrbotten County, Stordalen Mire...
GGCCACCTCCGCGCCCGCGAACCAGTTCCGCGAGCCAGTGATGGTGACATCGCGCAGCACCCGCGCCGTGTAGCGTCCGCAGGCGTCCTCGGCCTCAATGCGCACCGGGTACGGCTTGGCCGCTGGCCGCGCGACGGGCAGCGGAAAATCGAGCGCCGGCAGCGGAAGGCCATAAATAGCCGCCGCCTCGCGCGCCACGCCGTAGTGGTTCATGGCGTCAACGCGGTTGGTGGTGATGTCCATCTCGTACCACGAGCCGTTGTCCTCGCCGAGCGGGTAAATGCCGTCGACGGCAATGCCGCGCAGCGTCAGGTCTTCCGCGAGCTTCGCATCGTCCACCGGCAGTCCCGGCAAGTAAGCTCTAAGCCATTTCGTAAGTATTTTCATTGGTGTAATCCTTCTTGGGAGGAACTAGCCTTGGGCGGAGTTAGCGCCGTTAGCGGAGTTAGCGGTGTTAGCACGATTCGCTGGCACCACAATCGTGCTGGCTTGTTTCTCGGCTTTCTTGCCTTGGGTCATAGACGAAACCAGCCCATTAATCAATCTCGCAACTTCCCACCCCTGCTCCATTAATTCCCGTACGTGTTTTTCGTCGAGATAACCAAGACTGCCAGCCAACTCGAGCTGCGTTTGCATCTCATAAAGAGACCCTCGCGCATTTCCCAAAAAATGCCGGAACTGCAGATCGGTCAATCTTCCATGCCCTTCGGCAATGTTGCTTGGAATTGATACAGCCGCGCGACGCATCTGACTAACCAATCCATAAGCCTCAGACTTGGGCAACTCTTCACTGAGCGCATAGGCTCGCCGCGCCAGAGCCATCGCTTTCCGCCAAACAATCAAATCCCGATAGCTCTTCGGCCTTGCCACTGTTATTTCATGCCTTCCTGTGACCAGCTAGGCCAGTAGCGCTGACTCTGTCTGCACTCTAACTCCGCTAACCGCGCTTGCCTTTCTAACTCCGCTAGCACCGCTAACCGCGCTTAAGCGCGGCTAACTCCGCTTCTTACGCAAACTGCTCCAGAAACCGCATATCTCCCGCGTAAAACTTGCCAATCTCGCTGATGCCGTACTTCATCATCGCAATGCGCTCGACGCCCAGCCCAAACGCAAAACCGGAAATCTTTTTGGAGTCATAGGCGGGCTGCTTTTCCGCCGCGAAGGCGAAGACCGCCGGGTCCACCATGCCGCAGCCCAGCAGCTCAATCCATCCCGAATCCTTGCATTTGCGGCAGCCTTTGCCTCCGCAGAAGATGCAACTGATCTGCACGTCGGCGCTCGGCTCGGTGAACGGGAAAAACGATGGGAAGAAGCGCGTCTTGACGGACGAGCCGAAGAAGGCCTTCATCGCGTAGTCCAGCGTCCCCTTCAGATCGCTGAAGGTGATGTTGGTGTCCACACACAAGCCCTCGACCTGGTGAAAGATCGGCGAGTGTGTGGCGTCGGCCGCGTCGTTGCGGTGCACCTTGCCGGGAATCACGACGCGCACTGGAGGCGGCTGCGACTCCATCGTCCGCATCTGCACGGGCGAAGTGTGCGTGCGCAAGAGCATACGGTCGCGCTGCGGTCGCCGGTCTTGATTGGCAATCACCAGCGTGTCCTGCTCGTCCCGCGCCGGATGCCCAGGAGGAAAATTCATGCTCTCGAAGTTATAGAAGTCGGTCTCGACCTCCGGGCCGACGCCCACCGAGTAGCCCAGCGATGCAAAGACCTGAGTGATCTCGTGCAGCGTTTTCGTGATCGGATGCTCGGCCCCGGTCAACCGCTCCGTGCCGGGCAGCGTGATGTCAATGGCCTCGGCGGCCAAAGCCGCATCTGTCGGCCCAGCGCCCAGAGCCGCGTCCAGCAGGCCCTCGACGGTCGCTTTGAACGCATTGAAGCGCACGCCCAAGGCTTTTTTAGCCTCGATCGGCGCGGCCTTCAGCCACCGGCCGGAAACCTCGTTGAGCCGCCCTTTTTTGCGCCCCAGCCACTCCAGCCGGAAGGCTTCCACAGCCTCTTCGCCGTCCAGAGCCGAGGCGGCCTCGCGCGCCTGCCGCTCCAGTTGGGAAAATGCCCCCTCCAGCGCAGCCTCATCAAATGCCGTCAAATTGGGAATTTCGTCATTCATAGCGTATATAAAGAAGGATAAACCACGCAGACAGTATGCGGGAACAAAGCACGGAACAACGGCACACTACAAAAAGCGCTTATGCAAATACAGATAATGACATTTTCGGAAAATCGATAAGCTGATACAGGGATATATTCAAGGGCTTCTTAACTGCCTATTTTAATTTTGCCCGAAACTAGCACACTCAATACGGTAAGTGCCGCTACCATGATGGGAGTACCCAACGACGAATTTCCCTTCAAGCTCAAGACCACGCCTATTGCTAGAGCAGCTAATGAAGAGAATAAGACAATATACCTTTCCCGTTCAGCCTGCTTCAGTTGAGCTATCCGATAATCTTGATCACGTTGGCTTTGACGATCTTGTCTATCGAGATTCGCTTGGTAGGCTTTTAGGCGATTGTCTTCAGCATGACACTCATTTTCAGAAAGGATCTTCGTCGTTTCTGGATCAGGCCCAAATTTCTGCGTAATCTGAGCCATCCACGCCATGACTTGTGGCGGAGGCATGGATACACCCTTGAGATTCGTATCATCTGAATCCGGAGATTCAGGACAGGACTGCCCCTCAACTTTCGACAAACTAGCAGGAGAGTTCTGTTCTTCGCTCACCGGGGAACCCGCTTCCGCAGCATCCTGCTAAAACGACGATGAATACGGTCCATCCACTCGTCATAAACTTCTCCAGCAGGAACTTTTACAACGATAAAGGAATCCGCCTCGGCGTTCTTGATGCGCACGAATGCGTCCGGATTTGCGCTACGAACTTCCTCTGCATTCTGAACTGCGTCTCGCAGCGAATAACGCTTCGCGGTTGCCGTTTCCAAGTCGAAATCGTCGTAGTTGAGCATCGCGGAATTCATTGTATTCCCTCGCTATCACAATAGACGTTTGAGATTGAGCGTGGATGCAAATCAAAATCCATTTGGGAACTGTGTACCGTTTTTGACCATAAAATGTCAACCCGGAACCACACATAACGCGCAGTTCCGGGCATTCGGTACTTGCCAACTTGGCTGTTGAAGCTTTTGCCTAACGGTTCTGCTTACGCTTGCGCTTTCTCTTCCTTGAGCGTCCGGATCGACTTCTCGGAAACCAGCGCCGTCCTGGCCTGCTCAACCAGCCGTGTGAAGCCCGCCGCGTCCTTCACGGCGATGTCGGCCAGAACCTTGCGGTCCAGTTCGATGCCGGCCTTCTTCAGGCCATTGATGAGCTGCGAATAGCTGAAGTGGTTCAGCTTGGCGGCGGCCGCGATGCGCACAATCCACAGGGAGCGGTACTGGCGCTTCTTCTGCTTGCGGCCGATGTAGGCAAACATCAGGCCGCGCTCGACGGCCTCCTGCGCTGCCTGATAGAGCTTGGACTTGGTCAGGAAATAACCGCTGGCCCTGCCCAGAATCTTCTTGCGGCGGTCATTCCGCTTGGTGCTACGTTTTACGCGAGGCATAGTGCGTTCTCCATTTTTGCGTTCGTTGTCATGCGGCTGGAGGCAGGAGACCCGCCCCCATCGGGGTTGGGCATTTAGCCTCTTCACTCGCTCATTTCAAGCCTTGATTTCTCGGCTGCTTCGGCCATCAAAAAAATGGCCAAGCCGCCGGGGGCCCGCGCAACGCGTTCGCCAGGGCCCTGAAGCGCCGGTTCCATACTCCGGAACCGGCTCAGCAATCAGGCGTAAGGAATCATGCGCGCGACCTTCTTGAAGTCAGAATCGGAAACCAGCACAACTTTGCCGAGCTTGCGCTTCAGTTTTGGCGACTTCGAAGTAAGGATGTGACGCGTCTTCATCTGGTGCCGCTTGATCTTGCCGGTGCCAGTCTTGGTGAAGCGCTTCTTCGCGCCCGTATGGGTCTTCAACTTGGGCATTTTCTTCTCTTTGTCCGCCAGAGTGGGGTCACCCTGGCGCTTTGCCCCTGGGACAGGGACTTCCCCGTCTGCTTTGGGCTTTCATCAGTATACAGCAGACCGTGGCTGGAAGGGTACAGGCCCTTCATCCCCGAAGAAATGCGCGCGGACGGGATTGCCGCCGGGCTACCCTGTCCCGTTTTGGCCCACTGTTCCATTTTGGCTCATTTTGGCCCATTCCAAGACAGTTGGCGGCTCTCTTCCATTGCCCGCGCGACGCGGCGGACATAATGTTAGGTCGATGGCCGTTCTTTCTGTCGATCTCGCAACCCGCCGCTGGTCCGATCTGGGTATTGTCATTCTGGAGCGGGCGCATCCCGCGCGCTCACCCAAACCCTGGGAAATCCCCAACAAGCCGCTGCTTGCCGCGGAAAGCGCTCCCAACCAGGCAGGTGACCTCATCACCTGCGAAATTCTCCCCTGGAGCGATCCTGGCCCGGTCAACGCCGGCATCCTGGCCGGACGGCTGAACCACCTCTGCGCCGTGCGCGGCATTCATGTGCTGATGCTTGATGGCCCCCAGGCCTGGAAGTCGCGCTTCAACGGACTCAAGCAAGCGCGTCTCAGTGAGCGGCAAGTGAACACCGCCGCCAAGACCGGACTGCCAGGCATCATCACGCCGCATACTTACCGGCCCTTCACCGAATTCTGCCTGGATGTGTACGACGCGCTCTGCCGGCGCGGCTGGCAGCGGCTGGAGACGCGGGAGCAGCCCGGCTTGACGCAGGAGCGCGTGCTGGTGGAAAGCTACCCCCATGCGGCCTGGAAGTCGCTGGGACTCAAGCCTCTGCCCGCCAAGCGCCGTGCGCAGATCAGCGATCTGGCTGAAGCCTTTGGCGCGCTGCGCTCCCTGGTGCCCTTCACCGTGAATCGCCCGCCCAACCACGATCAACTGCAAGCCATCGTCGGCGGTCTGCCGGGATTGGCGCTGGAAGAACGCGACACGGCCGGCGCGCGTATTGCCGGCGCGGCTCCGCGCCGCGAGGAAGGTCTCTGGCGCGAGGGCTTCATCGTCCTGCCCCTGCCCCCGTCCAAGCCGCTCGATTTGCGCTGGCTGAACTAGAACCCGGCCTCTTTTTGTGGCATCTGCGGCACGGCTAAAGCATTTCTCCTTTTAGGTATAGAGTTTGGGTGCCCCACCCTCGCCGCGTATTTGTTTTTGCGGCTAGGGTGGGATTCCTCTACTCCATCAGGAGAAATGCTCTAGGTCCCTGGCAGTTAGAAGTTGTACCAGTGCTGGGTGCCCCAGGTCCCGATTTTGGGACCTGGGAAGGTATGAACTCAAGGTATTTCTTCATCCTGTCAGAGAGCTAGACCGCCGTAAACCCCACCAGCGCCTCCGCTGCAATTACCCGGAAAGTAAAAGACTCGGTGATAAACAGGCTGATCTCAGTCGCGGTATGACCATGGTAGCCGATGGCGAAATCCTGTCCCACGGTCAATTCCACATCGCCGCCGCGGCTGGCGACAAGCAGCGCGTTCTTCGCAAACCAGGCGCAGAGGACGCGGCCGCCGATCTGGCTTTCAATGGTTGAGCGCAGCGTGCCCCCCGGGGTGCTGCGGGCCAGAAATTTCCACAGCGGAGGAGGAACCACCAAATTGGCCGAAGCCTCGATGCCGCCTTTCAGCAGTTGGGCCTGGGCCTCGGAAACCGCATCGACAATGGCATTTGCATCCAGCGCAACCGGAACCCTCTCACTTTTCACCGCCTGCTGAAGGCCAACAATCGCGCCCGGCGCGAAGCCTTCATAAATGGCTTTTTCCTCGAAGGAGGCAATTTCCTGGCAGCTCTTGATAACCGCATCCAGATTGATGTCCTTGGCTCCCCGCTCGATGTTATCCAGTTCCCAGACCGGCAAATTAAAATCGACGCGCGTCTCGACCAGCGGCAGAACCTGATGGATGCCGTATTTGACGGCTGCTCCATTCTGCTCCTTGGGCATGGTCAGACGGCCTAGCGGCACACTGGCGAAATCGAGTCCATGCGGCCCATCGACATCAACAAATTTGCGCGCTGACAAACTGGCAGCCAGCGCTTTCTTGGCCACGAAATCGATCTCATCCCATCCAAACGGGCTGATCGGGGCAAGCTCTCTACGGAGTAAGTTCATTTTCTATCTCCTTTTTTCGCCGAGTTACTGCATAAGCTCCCGATTCCCAAGCCTTGACTGCTGGAGACCTTGGAGGAAGCGCCGCCGGTCTTGTTCAAAAACTTCTCTTCGACTTCCTGCGCGCCTTGCTGGTAGAGTTTTTCCTCGTCGGGCTGAAGTTCCTTGAGCAGACGCAAAAATTCTCCGGCATGGACCCTTTCTTCGTCGGCGATATCGCGCAGAACATTCTGTGCCAGGGCCTCATCCGTAGATTCGGCCAACTGCTCATACAACTGCGTGGCCTCATATTCGGCGGCTACCAGAAAGCGGATAGCCCGCACCAACTCCTCATGGGTCAGCAAACGATCCTGCTTCAGTCCACTAAAAGGATTTCCAAATTCGGGCATTTTCATCTCCTCGATCAAAAACTCGCGACTAGGTCTCTGAGCGCTTGATTTTGTACCATCGCTGGGTGCCCCACATCTCGATTTTGAGATGTGGGAAAGCACAAACTCAATGGAACTTCTTCATCCGGTCAGAGACCTAGAGCATTTCTCCTGTTGCCATAAAGGGAAGCCACAACTTCCAAGTGGATTTTTATCAAGAAAAATCCACCTTGCACGACTTCAAAAACTCCACACGAACAGGAGAAATGCTCTGTATGCCGCAATTGCGAAAATATGCTTCCAAGCGCCTGGTTAGCCGGTCAATTCCGCTCACTCATCAGCGCCCCTGGAGTGCCCATTGATCCGGCCCTTCTGCATAGCAACACAATCAGGGTGCCCCATCCATTTCCGCGTTTTCTGCGGAAATGGGTGGGAGACCAACATAATTACGGTCTACCCCAATTCCTAAAATGCTCTAGCGGAATAGGTTGGTCCGGGCGAGATCAACAATCTCGTCTCCCCGTCCGTTCAGAATCGCCTTGATCATGTAAAGGTTGAAATCGACGATCTGGTCCAGTTTGAGGCTGGGCGGCATGGCCAGTTCCTGCCGGTTGACGGCAATATCCACCAGCGCAGGGCCGTCATGTGCGAGGGCCTGTTCGAGCGCCGGCCGAACCTTCTCCGGGTCATCGACGTGCAGCCCAAGAATCCCCGTTCCCTCCGCGATCTTGGAAAAATCCGGATTCATCAGTTTCGTGGCGTGATTGAGGAAGCCGGTCGCCTTCATCTCCAGTTCCACAAAGCTCAGCGAGCCGTTATTGAATATGACGACCTTTATGGGAAGATTCAGTTGCCGGAGCGAGAGCAGGTCGCCCATCAGCATGGAGAAGCCCCCATCGCCTGAGAGCGTTATCACCTGGCGGCCGGGGTGAGAAATCTGCGCGCCAATGGCCTGCGGCAAGGCGTTGGCCATCGACCCGTGATTGAACGAGCCCAGCAGCCTCCGGCGGCCATTCATGGTCAGATAGCGCGTCGCCCAGATCACGGGCGTTCCCACATCAGCCGTGAAGATGGCGTCTTCCGCGGCAAGCTCATCGAGCACCCTGGCCACGTATTGCGGATGAATCGGCAACTGCCCCGGCTTTCCTGTCGCCAGATCGTCCAGGTCTTTGCGCGCCGTGCGATAGTGTTCGAGCGACGCATCCAGGTGGCGGCGGTCCTGCTTCTGCTCAAGCAACGGCAGCAGCGCGCGCGCGGTTTCCGCAATGCCGCCCACCAGCCCCAAGTCCAAGTGGCTGCGGCGTCCCAGTTGTTCTCCGCGAATGTCGATCTGCACGATGCGCGCGTCCTTCGGATAGAACTGCTGATAGGGAAAGTCCGTGCCCAGCATCAGCAGCGTCTCACAGTTCATCATGGCGTGATAGCCGGAGGAAAATCCGAGCAGGCCGGTCATGCCCACGTCATAGGGATTGTCGTACTCGACGAATTCCTTTCCGCGCAGGGCATGGACGATTGGCGCTTGCAGCTTGCCGGCCAGCGCGACCAGTTCGTCGTGCGCGCCCGCGCAACCGGCTCCGGCCAGGATCGTCACCTTCTTCGCGCTGTTCAGTTCCGCGGCCAGGCGGTCGAGCTCTTCCCGCCGGGGAACAATCTCCGGCTCCACGCTGGTGAAGGCGATGCGCCGGGCCTGGTTGACGGCATCAGACAAAGCGACATCGCCGGGGATCACCACCACGGCCACGCCTTTTTTCGTCAACGCCGTCTGAATCGCAATTTCAAGAATGCGCGGCATCTGCGAGGGATGCGAGACCAGTTCGCAGAATTGGCTGCACGCCTTAAACAAGTATTCCGGATGAGTTTCCTGAAAGTACCGGCTGCCAATCTCCGGCGTGGGAATTTGAGCCGCAATGGCCAGCACCGGCACCCGGCTGCGATTGCAGTCATAAAGACCGTTAATAAGGTGCAAATTACCCGGCCCGCAACTTCCCGCGCACACGGCCAGCTTGCCCGTCAAAGCCGCCTCGGCTCCGGCGGCGAAGGCGGCTGTCTCTTCGTGCCGCACGCCAACCCACTCGATTCCCTTGCGCGCCCGCACGGAATCCGTGATGCCGTTCAGTGAGTCGCCCGCCACGCCATAAATCCGCTCGACGCCGGCGGTGGCCAGAACTTCCACAAATAGCTCTGCAACTTTTTTTGCCATTTTCGGATTTTTTCTTCCGGCCCAGCGGAAAGGAAATCGACACGCTCCTTCAACTGGCTGCGAAAGCTCCTTCTGTGTGATAGATGCAATCACGCCGCCAGGGATGCAGCTCTTCTTTCTGAACCGCGGCATGGCAGCGCGCGTGGTGATGAGTTTTTTCGCGGCCCGTCAAGCAGGACAAACGCATCTTATAGATCCGGCCCTTTTGGATTGCAACACTGTCTGGGTGCCCCATCCTCGCGACGCTTTTGTTTTTGTCGCTAGGGTGGGAGAGCGCATTGCAAATCTTTTGGGTCGGATCAATAATTCCAATTCTGCCGTAGGCGCAATTTTGGAGTGCGATTCAATGCCAGCGCGGCATACGGAGGGAGCAGTGGCCTTCAGGCCACTGAATCTGAGGCGCAAATTGAGGCCGCCTTCAGGCGCGGGCACTGTTTCGTTTGCCAGCACAAGACCTGGGGCTAAAGCCTCTCGTTTTTTCGTCTGATTCTCAGTGGCCTGAAGGCCACTGTTCCCTCCGAAAAAAACAAGCAGAAGCAACGGCCGCACCTGTTTGATCGACCCATTGCCGAGAATTTCAGATGTTTTCCCCTGGCGCGAGAAGCTTCAGGCTCGCCTTATCGGTTCATCCAGGATCATTCACAAAATTTATGAGGCGTCATGGGCGTGCTTATACTTAAATAAAAACCAAAGTGAAAAGAGAATGAAAGGCATGAATATCAAGTTTGCGCGCCGGATGGACACTGTGCGCCCTTCGACCATACGCGAGATTCTCAAGGTCACCGAGCAGCCGGAGATTATTTCCTTCGCTGGCGGACTTCCCGCGCCGGAACTTTTTCCCGTGGATGACGTTCTTTGCGCCACGGGCCGCGTCCTTCGCGAGGGGGGCGCCGCCGCGCTTCAGTATGGACCCAGCGAGGGCTTCTCGCCGCTGCGCGAGCGCTTTGCGGCGGACTCGCGCCAGCGCGGAATCGATTGCACAGCGGAAGACATTCTGATCACGACCGGTTCCCAGCAGTCGCTGGATCTGGCGGGAAAAATCTTTCTGAATCCCGGCGACTGCGTTCTTACTGAGAATCCGACCTATCTGGCCGCCATCCAGACCTTTCAAACCTGCGAGGCCCGTTTTGCCGCCGTGCCGACCGATGCCGAGGGCCTGATTCCGGAAGCCCTGCCCGCGCTGATTGAGCGTGAAAAGCCACGCTTCCTCTATACAATTCCGAATTTTCAGAATCCCACGGGCGTTACGCTCACCGCCCAGCGCCGCCAGACGCTCTATTCAATCGCGGCCCACTATGGTCTGATTGTTCTCGAGGACGATCCCTACGGCTGCCTGCGCTATGCGGGAACAAGCGTTGCTCCCATCAAGGCGCTGGATACGGAAGGCATTGTCATCTATCTCAGCACCATCTCGAAGACGATTGCGCCCGGCCTGCGGGTCGGATGGCTGGTTGCCAGCGAGCAGATTCGCCGCAAGCTGACCATCGTCAAGCAAGCGGCCGATCTGCACACCTCGAGCCTCGATCAGCGCATCGTTTACCGCTATCTGACCGACTTCGACAACGACGCCCACATCCGGCAGATCAGGAAGTCGTATGGAGAACGCCACGCGATCATGGACGCCACCCTAACGGAAAGCATGCCCGCGGGCTTCTCGTGGACAAAGCCCGAGGGCGGGATGTTCCTGTGGGTCACCTGTCCCGAGGGCGTGGACACGAATGAGTTGATGCGGGAAGCGCTGGCGCGCAAGGTTCTCTTCGTGCCGGGGCAGGATTTCTTCTCCAACGATCCCGGCCAGCGCTACATGCGCCTGAACTTCTCCAATGCCTCCGCGGAACAGATTCGGGTGGGCATCAAGCGTCTGGCGGAGGTTTGCGCCGCCGCGCTTCAATGCGCAATTGCCTGAACAGGCGGCGGAAAAAGCCTGAATTCAATCCGGGCTTCCGAGAAGCATTCTTCAGGGCCTATTGATCCGGCAACTAGGTACTGTCAGGGTGCCCCACATCTCGATTTTGAGATGTGGGAAAGCACAAACTCAATGAAACTTCTTCATCCGGTCACAGACGCAGGGTGCCCCATCCATTTCCGCGCTTTTTGCGGAAATGGGTGGGAGACCAACATAATTACGGTCTACACCATATCCGGAAACGCTTAACGCGTCAGGGCACACCAACTGCTGCTATTGATCCTCGCCGTCCTGGTCTGCTTCCTTCGCGGGCGCGTTTGCTTCAACTGGCGCGGCGGCTTCCTTCGTCGGGTCAACTGTGTGGAAGCCTTCGGCTTTGGCGGCTTCCAGTAACTGCTGTGAAGCGGAGACAAAGATGATTTCCGTGCCCTGAAACATATCGCGGGAGACCATCGCCGCGGCCAGTTGCAGGCTGTCGGGCCAGCGCAAGCTGGTGTGGTCCAGCAGTTGGCTGGCGGCTTCCAGCACCGCCGGATTCAGCGGCTCCTGCACCATGCGCGCGGCTTCCAGCCGCAGGCTGTCAAGCGCCGCGGCGGCGCTCTCCTGGCTGATGTCTCCGGAGCGCTCGCGCCGCCTTATGGCCGCGTAGACCTCCAGCGGCGTGGAAGCCGAAATCAGCTTGCGGTTATCCTCGACGGCCTCCATCAGGCTGATAAGTGCGTCGGTGCCCTCATCCTTTACAAACAGCTTGGCAAAGGCCGTGGCCTCTAGAAAGTAACAGCTCACAAGTTCCCCCGTTCCTCTTCAATGGCTTCAGCGATAGAGTCGCCATGCGCCTCCACCGGGTGAAAACGCTGCGCCTCCTCGGGAATGCCGGCCTCGGCCCGGTTCAGGCGAATGGTGGTGGTGGGATAGGCGGGAGTCTTGGGATTGGCAATCTTGCTGGTCAGCACCAGACCGCGCTGGATGGCCTCGGCCAGAACCGTCTGGCGCGATTCCGGATGCTGATTCCACCGGAAGGTCTTGCGCGGCAAAAACGAGTCGCGGAACCACTTCAATGCAATAAAGGCGTGACCGCCCCGCTCGGCCTCGACCAGAGCGGAACACAGCTCTTTGACGCGTGTGTCCATGTCAGCGGGAATCACCGCCTCCTGCCCGTCGTCTTCTTCATAGATAGGTTGGTCGGCAACCGCGTGCGGCGCGCGCACCGGACGCGGAGCAGCCTCGGCGCCATCGGCGCGCTCAAAGTAGATGCGCAGCTCATCCTCTTCCGGCGTCCACGTGGCCGCCGAGGCGTTGCGGCGCTTGCTGCGCCCGCTTTCGCCGCACAGCTCCACGATTGCCTGATAGCCTTCCGGCGCCAGAAAATGCAAGGCGCGCGCCAGGCCGGGGTCCGTGCTGAATGCCAGCTCGTTGAGGGCTTCTTCGATAATCTCTTCCGCGTCAGGGATTCTCAGGTTGTTTACATCTACGCTGCTTTGTTCCGCTCTTGCTGATTTCATTTTTTCTTCTCCGTATGCCGTTCCCTCTGCTTGCGCCAGACCGCTTCCGAAAGGCATCCCAGCCTTGTTCGGAAGTTCGGCCGCGCTCATGCAAAAAAGAGCTGCCTGGTTCTAAAATTCATTCATCACGCCGGATGGTTGATTGGCCTTTACTTAAGTTGCGGGCGGCATTCTGCCAGCCCGGCTACGCTTTTGCCTGCCGTTTGATTAATTTGAAGAGCAACTAGATTCATTTCCCGCTGAAATTAAGGATTCATGCCGCCCGCTGAGTTCTTCGCCTGGCTCCAAGTCCATTATTCTCTCTTTTCTTTCGCCCTGCGAAAACCCGGGAAATACTCTAGTTAATCCCCTTCCTAGAGGTTATACATCCTTCAGTCTACCCGACAAAGTAATTTTGTGGGCGGCGGAGCGAAAAAATAGCATTATTGATCCGGCCCTTATGGATTGCAACACTGTCTGGGTGCCCCACCCTCGCGACGCCATTGTTTTTGTCGCTAGGATGGGAGAGCGCGTTGCAAATCTTTTGGGCCGGATCAATAGCATCGTATTTCCGCTCTGACCCCGCCGCCAGAAAAAATTGCGCTTCCTCAACAATTCTTTCGGCCAGCTTGCTCCGTACAATAGAAGATATGCGCCGCTGTGTGCAATTGTTCCTGTTTTGGTGCCTGGTTTCAACCGGGCTGTACGCCGACAGTCCAGCCTTCGACCTGGCTGGGCCCAAGGTGGATGTGCGCGTCAAGCGTGGAGAAGTCACGCTGCCCATCAGCCAGGTTCCCAACCTGCTGCCGGCAGACCGGCTCTGGATTCACCCCGACCTTCCTGAGAGCCAATCCGCGCGTTATGTCCTGATTGTCGCTTTCCTGCGCGGGGCCACCAACCCGCCTCCTCCGGAGTGGTTTACCCGCGTGGAGACCTGGACCAGCGCGGCGCGCGAAGAGGGTGTATTCGTTGTTGTGCCGAAAGAGGCGCAACAGGCGCTTATCTTCCTGGCGCCGGAGACAGGCGGCGACTTCAGCACCCTGCGCAAGGCCGTGCGCGGCCGCCCCGGCGTTTTTGTCCGCGCCGTTCAGGATCTGCAGGTAGCCAGTTGGGACCGCATGCGCTTGGATGCCTATCTGGCTGAAGTCCGGGTCACTTCCCAGACAGATCCCAAGTCCCTCAAGACGCGCACTGAGATGGCGGCCCGCAGCCTGGGCATCAAGCTCGACCATCAATGTTTCGACAAACCCACCGATCAGCAGGTGCCTTGCCTGATGCAGGATACCGACGGCTTGGTGCTGGACGACACCAATGCGCAATCAACGGTATCGCAGTTGGCCAGCAGTTCCACCGTTGACCTGATGAATCAGCTCAGCTACTCGTCGATGGCCCGGGGAGGGGCCTACAGCGCTTATGTCGGCGCCATTGTGGACACGGTCAAAATTTTTGGCTCTCTGCACACGGCCCACTACCAGTACATTCCCGCGCTGGCGCTGCCCGTCAAAGATACGCTCAATTTGCGGCTGAACGTGCCGCCCTCGTTCCGCGATCCCAAGTCGGTGGTGGTGGTGGCGCTGCCGCCGGTGGGCGCAGTCAAGCCGCCGCCGCTGCATCCCGTGGACTTGGCGGAGAGCTTTTGCGCCCAGAAGCCCCACCTGACTCTGTCGGCCGAAGGCGCGCCGCTGGTCTTCGCCACCCAGTTTGCCTCCAGCATGGCGCTGCGCATCGATACGAAGGGCGGGCCGGTCAATCTGCCGGTGAAAGCCGATCCCTCGCTGGGCGGGTTGCTGCTGGAGCCTCCGGTGGCTCGCTTGCCGGAGGGCGATCTGATTGGCGTCCTGCGCGGCAAGTGGGGCTTTGATGACTGGGAGGGGCCACGCTTCCATCTGCGCGCCGCTCTCGCCGCCAAGTGGACCGTGGCGGCAGCCGATCAGCCGTCTCTGGTGGTCGGCCGCGACGACACGCTGCACATCGAAGGCGAAAACGCGGTATGCGTCGAGCGGATCGAGGAACAACCCGCCACGGGCGCTCCACTGAAGCTGGCCTGGAAATCGCCCAAGCCGGAGCAGTTGGAATTGGTTATGCACATGAAAGACGCGGTCCCTGGGCCGGTCAATCTGAAAATTTACCAGTTTGGGCTGGAAAAACCCGACCTGCTGACTCTGAAAGTCTACGAGGAGGCGCCCGCGCTTGAGCGCCTCACGCTGAGCGCGGGCGAAACAGAGGCTATTTTGAAGGGCAAGCGGCTGGACGAGGTGGCCAAAGTCACCCTGGAGAGCGTCACCTGGACCCCGGCCTCGCTCAGTCACATGACGGACGTTGACCAATTGACCTTGAAGGCTGGCAGCTCAACCGGCAGCCTTCAACCCGGAAAGCCATACTCCGCCGGCGTGCAGTTGCAGGATGGCCGCCTGTTGCGCGTGCCAGTCAACGTCGAGCCGCCCCGCCCGCGCGTCACGCTACTCAGCAAGGGCGCGCAGGACGAGGCCGCCGCCGCGCCTTCGCCCGTGCATCTGAGCAGTTCCGACGATCTTCCCGTTGACCGGCGGCTGGTCTTCTTCCTCAGCTCTCAAGTACCGGAAAACTTTCCCCGCGACGAGAAGGTTGAAGTGGCCGCGGACGACGGCAGTTTCCGCGCCCTGCTGACGCTGGCCGACGGCAGCCTGATGCTCGAGGATGCAAAAACCGCCTTGGGGATTGTGGAACCACTGATTCGCTTTGGCTCTTCGGCCTTTGGTCCACTGCAGGCGCGCGTGGTCTCGGCCGATGGGGTTGCCGGCGACTGGCTGGCGCTGGGAACGCTGGTGCGGCTGCCCGGCTTCAAGGAGCTTCGCTGCCCGCGCGCCGCATCCAAGCCCTGCACGCTGACCGGAAGCAATCTCTTCCTGGCCGCGTCCATTGCCGCCACTCCGGAGTTCGGTAACCCCATCAATGTTCCGCCGGAGTTTACAGGAACCCAGTTGACCGTTCCCCATCCGGCCAGCGGCGCACTCTATCTGAAGCTGCGCGACGACCAGAAGAGAGTGCAAACGCTCACGCTGCCGGTCTTGCCTGCGGCTGCGGCACAACCAATTGCGCCACGAACGCAGTCAGAGGCGGCTCCAGAGACACTGCCGCCCACGCCCGTCACGGCTAGGCCGTGACGGGCGTGGGAATGATTCATTTGCATGTTTTGAAACGTACTTGCGGAAGAATCGCAGGTTTTCTACTTGAAATAGGCGGCGTTCTTCTCGGCAAACTCCGCCTTGTCAGCGGGCAGTTCGTCAATTGGGAAAATCGCGCTCTGCGGGCAGAGGGATGCGCAATTGCCGCAATCGATGCACTCATCCGGGTTGATGTACAACTGCGAAACGCCAGCGGCGGCCGAATCGTCGGCCGAGGCGGGCGCAATGGCGGCTACGGCGCACTCCGGCGCACAGGCAAAATCCTTGACACAAGCATCGGTGATTACATAAGCCATGAATGAAACTCCTAGGTCGCTTCGGCGCTCCGGGCGCCCGCGCCATCCATTCAAGGCTACCGAGTTTCGGCCCACCGTCTCTGTGACCCATATCACACCGAGGAGAAACCATCCCCGATTGCGATACGCCGCCGGCAAGTCTGTCTGAACCTTTTTGGCGGAAGGCGGGTCTTCCAGGTCCCGGTTTTGGGAGCTGGAACGGCGTGAACGATTGATCCGGCACTTATGGATTGCAACACGACCTGGGTGCC
>Ga0224525_1000625_pt1 | contig 15737 bp, 12 predicted proteins | sample CFST100metaG_FD_179874 | JGI IMG/M metagenome (GOLD analysis project Ga0224525, IMG submission 179874) | Peat soil microbial communities from Stordalen Mire, Sweden - C.F.S.T100 | ecosystem: Environmental > Terrestrial > Soil > Wetlands > Peat | place: Sweden: Norrbotten County, Stordalen Mire...
GAGGTTTCCTAAACCTTAAATCCAGGTTCGATTCCTGGTAGGATCACAAAAACAAACAAATAAAGCCCTGATAAATAATAATATCAGGGCTTTTTATAGGTCAGTGCCAAACTAACACAAGTTTACTCAATAAACCGACAAATGTTGATTATATGATGATGCTTACCTATATATAATCGAATATCTTTTCTATAATCTCCAGACCGACATTCTTTCCTATTCCTTCATATTCCTGATTGTGGTCTTTATCAAATAATTGCAGATGAACTTCTGAGTCAATGCTCTCTTTTATTCTTCTCGACATTTCACCATAAACCGGGGCTTTGAGATCTCCAAACGAGTTTTTTATGACCCTTATTTTAAAAATGTTCCTTTTGTTCCTGACAGTAATTTCAATAGTTTCTTTATCATGAGCAATTTCTGAAACGGTCGACTTATTATAAGTGCTGAACAGATAGAACTTCTTATTGAGATATAAATAAGCGATGAATCCGATAAAAAATCTTCCCAGCCAAGGGATTTTTGCTATTGAAAATGAAAAGGAAGTGTCATGTTCAGCGAAATTGTTGCTTTGTATCCATATCCAGGCTTCCGGAAATGAGATCCCCCAGTCCTTTTCAATGTATCCTTTCCCTTTATTGAAATCAATTGCTTTCCCGTCAACTGATATTCCGCCTGAGAGATCATGATTTACGGAAATTATGCCATGATTGCATTCCATAAATGGGATAAATGAATACCAACCCATAATTCCGGGAGAGAAAATGCTTTTGGGATACCTGATTATGTTGTTGAAATCAATTTGTCCCTTAAGATTTATATTTTCACTCTTGATGTTCAGGTTTATGCCGCTCCCTGTAAAAGTGGATGGTCCAACCTGCAGAAACAGTTTCTTTTTATCCCACCTGAATTCATCAAGCGGATATCTTATGTATTCTTCATTGCCAGTATATCCATTCATGATCTGAATGAATGCATGAGGATCATTTTCAACTAATGAAACTCCCGGAATAAATGAAAAAGTATAAGCAAGATCCTGAGAGACATTCTTGAAGTACCACCCCTCAAAATAATGTTTCTTTCTTAAGCTGCCCTGGAAAACCTCTGGGCTATACAATCGCATGTGCATTGGAATTAATAATCTATAATAATAAACAAACTTAACAAGACCCGTTTAAATCCGCTTCAACTTTCTTCAACTTTTTTCTACCTTTACTCCTGCCAATACTTAAAAAATGAACTGGATAGACCTCATTATCATTGTCCTTCTTATCCTTGCAATCCTCAGGGGCTTTACTGACGGCTTCGTTAAGGAAGTCGCATCGCTTCTTGCACTGGTGCTGGGAATATGGGGTGCAATTAAATTTTCATCCTTCACTGCTGCCAAACTGTACGACTGGTTCGACATGACCGGGCAGTACGTAGGCATAACTTCGTTCCTGATCACCTTTATGGTAATTGTGGTGGCAATCCATTTTATTGGAGCCCTGGCCGATAAAATGATCCAGGCCATTTCTATCGGATTCCTCAACAGGATACTTGGAATGGTGTTCGGTCTTATCAAGTCGGTGCTGATCCTGAGCGTTTTCTTTACCATACTGAACGTAATCGATGCACGTCACTCGTTCCTGCCCAAAGAGAAGATCGCAGAATCGAAATTCTACATGCCCATCTCTGATATAGCTCCTGCAATCTTTCCTGTAATTGGCGAGGGAAACTTCGGGCAGGCATTCGACAGGTTCAAAAAACAGCCGCCGGCTAACGCGACTATTTAACCCCTATTGCTATCTTTGTCTTTCTTAAATAATATCTATGAATTTTATTGAAGAACTGAAATGGAGAGGCATGATTCACGACATCATGCCGGGGACAGAGGAGTTGCTTAGCAAAGAAGTGACGACAGGATATATCGGATTCGACCCTACTGCCGACTCACTTCATATAGGTCATATGGTGCAGGTTATGCTTCTGGTTCATTTCCAGCGTTCCGGTCATGTACCTGTGGCACTCATTGGCGGAGCAACGGGAATGATCGGAGACCCTTCCGGGAAGTCTGAGGAAAGAAACCTCCTAGATGAAGCTACTCTCTTGAAGAATCAGGAGGGGATAAAAAAACAGCTTTCGAAATTCCTCGACTTTCAGTCTGACAAAAAAAACAGGGCCATTATGGTCAACAATTACGACTGGATGAAAGAATATTCATTCCTCGGGTTCATCCGTGATATCGGGAAACATATCACCGTAAATTACATGATGTCGAAGGACTCTGTAAAGAAGCGTCTCGGATCCGATGAAAAAGAGGGGATGTCTTTCACAGAATTCTCATATCAGCTTGTTCAGGGAACAGATTTCCTTTATCTCTATAATGAACTGGGATGCAGGCTCCAGATGGGAGGATCGGATCAGTGGGGGAACATTGTGACTGGCACCGAACTGATTCGCCGTAAAACAGGAGGAGAGGCCTTTGCCCTTACCTGTCCGCTTATCACAAAAGCTGATGGTTCCAAGTTCGGAAAAACCGAATCGGGAAACGTATGGCTCGACCCTGAAAAAACTTCGCCTTACCACTTCTACCAGTTCTGGCTCAATGTATCCGACGAAGATGCATCGAAGTACATAAAAATATTCACCTTGCTTGGACGTGAAGAGATTGAAAACCTGATTGCGGAGCATAACAAAATGCCTCATGAAAGGCTTCTTCAGAAGCGACTGGCAGAGGAAGTGACTATGATGGTACATTCACGAAGTGAGCTAGATGCCGTAATTGAGGCATCGCAGATACTATTCGGGAAAGGGACAACGGAATCACTTAGGAAGATGAGCGAAAACACATTCCTGTCGGTATTTGAAGGTGTTCCCTCATTTGACATAAAAAAGGAAATGCTTGCTGATGGGATCACTTTTACTTCACTCTGTGCCGAACAATCCCAGGTATTTGCTTCAAAGGGAGAGCTTAGGCGTATGGTCCAGGGAGGCGGAGTGAGTATAAATAAAACGAAGGTCGAGGATCCGGATCAGCCGGTTATTGCCGATCTGCTGCTGAACAAAAAATATCTCCTTATTCAGAAAGGGAAGAAAAACTTTTATCTTCTGAGGTTTGTATGATTACTACGTATTAAATCAACAAACCCTCATCCCGGCCTTCCCCCAAGGGGGAAGGAGCCAACTAATCTTTTCCCCCTTGGGGGAAATAAGAAAGGGGGTTTATAAAAACATGAACAGGATTTGTTTCCTTAATTCTGAAATGTTGTATAAGCTACCAGAGGTCGGCAGCAATGATTGAAACATCATCGAACAGCCATGGGTTAGTATCAGGAATACCCAGCTGTTTTATCATTTCACGGATATTCTTTTCAACTGGTTCCCTGTTCGAGATATGCTGTATTATTACTCCGGTGCCGATATCCTTGCCGTCATCACCCTTTAATTCAGACAGTCCGTCGGTGTAGCAAACAAGCTTGTTGTACCCGTTGATCAAAATATCTGTTTTACTTACTGAGGGAATCTCATCGAGCATCCCGATGCCTACGCATGAAGCATTGATGTGAGTCACTCTTCCGGTTTGGGTGTCATAAAGAACAGGAGGGTTATGGGCAGCATTTATATATTCCAGGACTTTGGTATTAGAGTCGTAACGGGCAATAAAAAAAGTAATGAATTTTTCACCGGCGGCATTTGAAACGACAACCGAATTGAGCTTGTTCACCAGGAATACAAGATCGATATCGGCGGTGAGGAGTGCCCTGAGTGTTGCCTGGAAATTTGACATCAGGATGGCAGCGGAAATTCCTTTTCCTGAAACATCGGCAATGCAAAGCCCTATTTTTGTATCAGAGAGCCTTATGCAGTCATAATAATCACCTCCGACCTCGTAGTGCGGGAAATAAAATCCATTCACCACAATGGAAGGATCTCGCGGCATATGACTGTTATCAGGAATGAGCATCTTCTGCATTCTGGCAGCCAGCTCAAGCTCCTTCTTAAATGCTTCCTGACGGAGCGACTCTTTGTGAAGCCTGATATTCTCCACGGCGACAATTATGATGCTCGAAATGGTCTGGATGAAATTCAAATGCTTTATTACCGGGCTCATCCCTTCCCCTTCCTCTTCAATATCGCCGATAAATAGGAATGCAAGCTGAACATTGTTATTGTAAACCGGGACGATTATATCGACTCCCTCAAAACCCATGTCGGACGATACATAAGTAATCTCATCGAATCCAAGAAGGCGCTTCTCTACGTCAAGTGACTCGAAATATTTCGGAAAGCCGCCGTTCAGAAGACACTCCCATTGTGCGGAGCGCTTAAAAATAAGGATTTTCCCGATCCCGAGATTGTTCCTCAGTATCGATTCGTATTTGGAAAGAAGAACTTCAGTAGGAAGGTTGGCGTTGATCGACAAAGTAATGTCGAGCAGCGAATCCAGCTTGAACCTGGATAATTTCAACCTGTCTTTCGAACCCTTTTTATCTTCCATTTCAATTTTTCAGCCCTTAACCCTCTCCATGTATGTCCTGTCGTGGGTGTCGATTCTTATTTTATCGCCTGTATTAACGAAAAGAGGAACCATGATTGTGCTTCCGGTTTTTATTTTTGCCGGTTTCAGGGTGTTGGTGGCAGTATCGCCCCTGAGACCAGGTTCGGAATAGGTAATCTCCATTACCACAAACTGCGGCAGTTCGACCGAAAGGATATTCTCAGTGTCGGCATGCACGACGACTTCAACATCGATTCCGTCGAGAAGAAACTCCGGATAATCTATTACATGCTCTTCAACACGGATCTGCTCATAGGTTTCATTGTGCATGAAATAGTAACCCATGTCATCCTTATATAGATACTTATAGGGTCTTCTTTCAACTCTTGCTATGTTAACTTTTGTCCCTGAAGAAAACGTATTGTCAATTACTCTTCCTGTCTTGATGTTCCTTAACTTGGTTCTTACAAAGGCGGGGCCCTTGCCCGGCTTTACGTGCTGAAACGATACAATCGTATAAAGATCATTACTGAATTCAATCACCATTCCATTCCTGAAATCTGCAGTACTTGCCATAAATCTGTTTTGTTACTCTTATTTTTGGTTAGTTATTTTTTCTTAATGTCGAGCGGATAGCTCAATCCTTCATAGCTTACCATGTCTACCGTAAATGCCCCCACAAATATATTAAAACGAATCTTAACCGGTAAAAAATTTTTATCAGCCGAAAACCAGAAGGATACATCCTCCTGAGTTTTGAAGAGTCTGCCCACTTCGGTGACCGGATTAAATTTATAACACAATATTTTGCCTGCCCTTGTTTTAATTTCCTCTTCGTCAACATATTTCATGCGGATCGGATAGAGCTCATCGGTGAACCAGGTTGTCATCTCGATTATATCCCCCTTCTTAACATTCGCCATATAGGGGAGACTATGATTGCGGAACCAGTAGAAGCAGGAGAGGATGTCGTGTATCCCCTGTGGTGTGATATGAATTCCTGTAAGGTCGCTGGTAAGGATTGCAGAATCCTTTCTTGTGGCGTGGTCGAATAGCACGACATTGTAACGGTGGTATCTCCCTTCGTTTATATTCCTGATTGATTTAACGGGGAGCTCGGTTGCCGGATTAATATAGCTCTCATAAACATCCTTTACTTTGTATATGGCGTCAGCCAGGCCGGTCGTTTTTGCTTCGAGTGCCGAATGCCATACCTCTTTACCGGAAAAGGAATCTTTTCTGAGATCCAGCGTGGCGATGCCGCCGTTGATCGCTCCATAATGAATAACATAGTTCACTTTCTCTCCCGGCCCGTACGATGAGACCTGGCCCGCGAGCTGAAACAGGCTGGCGGAACAGAGAATAAATATTGAGATCAGCTTTTTCATAATATTCACTAAAGAGAATCAATTAACGGGCCAATTATTTTCAGAGAATGTTCTTTACCGGTTTTGTCGTCAGGAAATCCTTGAGATAAAAAGGTTCAAAATATGCAACATCCTCAAAACGCTTTTCATCCATAGCTTCATATGCGGGCTTCAGCATAAATGAAGCGGAAATATTGAAGTCGTCATCAATTATTATGTTTTCAGCCTTCAGCACTTCATGGCATTTTGAGGCACCGTCTCCAAAAATAAAGATTCTTGACGATGGGGCAAAATTACTGAAAGTATCCGTATTAATTATTTCTGCAGATATTCCTTTTACTTCTTTTCCTGATGAGTCGAGAACGCAATAATAGATCTCCATTCTCCGAGCATCGAGGGCAGGGGCGAAGAGGTCGGATGGAGATGCTCCGTATTTCGTCTCTGCGATAGGTTTAAAGCCCTGATACATTGAATGTGTGGTAGCCACTCCGATCAGGGGTATTGAAGCCGCATAGGCTATCCCTTTTGCTGCAGAGACACCTATTCTGAGGCCGGTATATGAACCCGGACCCTTGCTTACAGCCACTGCTTCGAGATTGCCAGGCTTGATGCCTGTCTCCTTAAGGATGTCGCTGATGAAAACGGTTAACAGCGAAGCGTGAGATCTTCCTTCGGCGCGCTCCTTCAGGGCAACAACACCATTGTTATCGCAGAGAGCAACTGAACAGATATTAGTAGCTGTTTCAAGGCAGAGTATCATTGTTTTTCAGAAATAAGCTGCAGCTTACTTCTCCTTATAAAGAGACTCTTTCTTAACCACTTCGATAAGGGTACTATCCTTCAGCTTTTTGCTGATGGCGCTGAAGGGAGCTGATATGATTTTAACGCTGTCGGCCAGGCCTTCTGTGATCTCGATGTAGTTGTTATCCTGGATCCCTGTCTTGACATTCTTTACAAAAGCATATTTCCCGTCGGTGGTGAAGACAATAGTTCTGATATCCTCTTTTGTAACCTTCTTTGAGCTATTGGTAGTATCGGTACGGGTTGTAACTGCCTGGATAGGAATTGCTATAATCCCCGCCTTGGTCTCAGTCAGGATATCGACCGAAGCCGACATTCCCGGTCTGAGAGGATATTTGAAGGTAGAAAGCTTATCATTTGACTCGGGCAACACCCTTATCTTGACATCGAAATTTGTTACCTGATCGGCTGATACCCCGGTTGTCTTGGCCGAGTTTGCTATCTCGGTGACGACACCTTTGAACTTATGATCGAGATAAGCGTCAACTTCAATATTTGCAGTATCGCCTAGCGACACCCTTACTATATCGTTTTCATTCACTTCAACCTGGGCTTCCATTTTTGAAAGGTCGGCGACGCGCATAATGTCGGTACCAGCCATAAGGTTTGTTCCTGCAACCCTTTCGCCAAGCTCCACGAGAAGCATGGAAACGGTGCCTGTCATCGGGGCATATATTGATGTCTTGGTAAGATTCTCATTGGCCTCCTTGAGGTACGCCTCAGAACTAACTACTGAAAATTTTGATGCATCGGCCTCCGATTTTGCTACATTAAAGGAAGCCTCTGCCTGTTCATATTCCGATTTCGAAATAGCCTGCTGTTCATAAAGCTGCTTGGTCCTCTTGAATGAGAGATCAGCCTGGGTGAACTGCGCTTCCGACTGTGAAAGCCGCGCGCGTGCGGAACTTAATGCTGCTTCTGATTGGTCTCTCTGCGATATATAAATATCGGGCTTGATCCTCAGAAGAAGCTGCCCTTTTTCAACGGCATCACCTTCTTTGACTGTCAACTCGGTGATCTCTCCCGAAACGTCAGGAGTTATTTTCACCTCATGCTCCGGCTGTATCTTGCCGTTAGCTGTAATTGTCTCGGTAATAGTGCGTTTTTCAACTTTTTCAACGGCTACTCTGACCGTCACTGCTTTTCCGAACCAGCCGGCTTTCTTTCCAATAATGGTAAAGATCAGAAGCGCAACTACGACTATGAGGAGGATCCGGAGTACCTTTTTGTTTTTCATGATGATTGATTAGCTATTGAGTTTTATTTATTCAGATTAAGGGGTAACCCTTTATAAAAATCGAGAACTTTTGTCTTGAAGATGTATTCGTATTTTGCCTGCGACCTGTCGGACTGGGCTTTTAAAAGTTCTGTCTTCGCAGTATTATAATCAACGGGAGTAACCATGGAGAGATCGAATTTTTGCTGCATGTAACGGAAGGACTCTTCAGAATAGGCAACAGCTTCCGTGCTGGCGCTGTATTTTTTGAGAGCGGCAACAGCATCGGCATAAGCCTGCTGGATACTCTTGTAAAGGTTTTTCTTCGCAGATTCAAGTACATATTCCGAATTGGCAATGCCAAGCTTTGTATTGCTGATATTCTTATTTACCTGCCATCCGTTAAGGATAGGAATGGCAAGAGAGAACCCGACGCCATAATTTCTAAAGTTTCTTATTTGTTGGCTGAAAGAGAGGTTCGTAGTATCGTGAAAAACATAGTTGTAACTAGTCCCCATTGATTGATTTGAAGTTAGCCTGGGAGATCTTCCCCCGCGGGCAATCTTAAGATCATACTTTGATGATTCAAGTTTCAGCTCGGCGCTTTTAATCTCCGGCCTGTTCTGTACAGCCACATTAAAGATCTCGTCTATCTTTCCTGTGATAACAGAGACAGTATCAACATTTATGAGAGGCATCACTATCTCAAATCCCTCCGGAGTTTTAAGTTCGAGCATCTGGGTAAGGGTAAGGTAGGAGATATCGAGCTGATTTTTCATAGTCACAAGCTGAACCTCTTCCTGGGCAGCCTGTGCCTCTATCTGAAGAAGATTGCCCCGGGCCACGCTTCCTGCATCGACCATCTTCCTTGTCTTCTCTATCTGCTGTTTTGTAGTCTGCAGCTGCGTATCGTTTTCGATGACCAATTCCTTGTTAAGAAGAATCTGCAGGTAAGCCAGCGCTATACTTAGTGATATGTTATCCTTGATGTTCTGAAGATCCTGTTCACTTGCAAGAAGCTCCCGCTTATTTTTCTGGATTGTGTTGAAATTGATAAACCCATTGAACAGAGTAATGCTTCCACTGACATTTGCATTATCAAAGGAAGTATTATGATCCACAAATTTATAATCATGGTAGTTAAGTGTGCGGCCAAAGCTATAATCATGATTCAGAGATGCATTAATCGATGGCAGAAGATATAGTTTTGCAAGGTCCAGCGAGTTTTTCTGCATCTCTGTCTGGAGAACCTGCTGCTTAATAGTTATATTGTGGTCGATGGCATATCTTATACACTCCTCAAGGGACCATATCTTCTCCTGGGAAAAGAGATGTCCGCCGGTGAGCATCATGATTGCCATTGTAAGTAATAGTAACTTTTTCATTTCTATGCTGTAAAGTTTAAAACGATCGCGGAGAAATTTCATATTCAAATACGGAAACTTCACCGCAATGCTGCATTTATAATCGTTTATTTTTTTTAAAATTAGCCACGAAGATAGTTATTATCTTAATTCAACAGTCCGAATTCTCTAAAAAGATGATTAACAGACATTAAAATAACAGATATCTATAGGTTCTGATTTGTAAAAATATTCAAATCGCTTTCACCAAATAATGCTAAAATACGTATCTTGTGCCGCTACTTAAAAACAGTAAAACTATGTTGCATTATAAAGAATTAGGATTAGTGAATTCGAGAGAATTGTTCATCAAAGCAGGTAAAGGCGGATATGCAATCCCTGCTTTCAATTTCAATAATCTTGAACAGATGCAGGCAATTGTAAGCGCCTGTGTGGAAACAAAATCTCCGGTTATCCTTCAGGTATCGAAGGGTGCGCGCAAATATGCAAACCAGACTTTGCTCATGTATCTTGCAAAGGGCGCCGTTGAATATTCAAAGGAGCTGGGTTATGCAATTCCGATTGTATTGCATCTTGACCATGGAGACTCATTTGAACTCTGCCAGTCATGCATAGAAACGGGCTTTTCATCGGTAATGATCGATGGATCGCATTTCCCTTACGAAGAAAATGTAAGGTTGACCAAACAGGTTGTTGAGTATGCTCATCAGTTCGACGTGACTGTTGAGGGTGAGCTGGGTGTCCTGGCCGGTATCGAAGATGAAGTATCTGCAGAGCATTCATCCTATACAAGACCCGAAGAAGTTGAAGATTTTGTAAAAAAGACAGGTGTTGATTCCCTGGCCATTTCCATCGGGACCTCGCATGGAGCTTTTAAGTTCAAGGTAAAGCCTGGTGAGCTTCCTCCTCCTCTTCGCTTCGACATTCTTGAAGAGTGCGAAAAGCGGATCCCCGGATTTCCGATTGTTCTTCATGGTGCATCTTCAGTGCCCCAGGATATCGTTGCTGAAATCAACAAATATGGCGGGAAAATGGAGAATACGGCAGGTGTATCTGAAGACCAGCTTCGCAGGGCAGCAAAATCGGCAGTCTGCAAAATTAACATTGACAGCGACGGCAGGCTTGCAATGACAGCTGCTATAAGGAAGGTATTCGTAGAAAAGCCAGGCGAATTTGACCCACGCAATTACCTCGGCCCGGCACGCGATAAGCTTAGGGAGCTTTATAAGCATAAAGTTGTTAATGTGCTTGGAAGCGCGGGGAAAGCTTAAACCCCCCATCCCCGCTAAAGGGGGGTTAATTCGGATAATGAATTTAAATTTGTATGGCGATTTACGCCTCCTTTAGGGGGCAGTCCAGAGTTCACGCTGGACGAGGGTCTGTTTAATAATAAAGTTGTTAGTATTATAACAATATGGGAGTCAGCTCAATAGAGGCTGGCTCTCTTTTTATGTTAAAAACCTGTAGTTATACGCGTTGTGCATGAATGATCCGATTTCATAATTTAGCCCCGTAATCAGCTATTGGATTGAAACATTCTGCATATAAGGAAGAGCGTTTACGGCGTACAAACAGGCTGGCCGTGATGCTGAACGACAGGGAGATGAGAGCTCTGTCGATCTATTGCAGCCGCTACAGGGTAAAGAACAAATCTGAGTTCCTGCGGGAGACGATCATGAAGGCCATAATCAAGCGGTTCGAAGAGGAGCACCCGAGTCTATGGGAGGAGTTTGATACGACTCTTTTTAGCCAGGAGGTCTCAAAATAGATGCAGATTGTTACTGCACTTCTTTGAGCTTCGCAATCAAAAAATTTTATTTAGTTTTGCAGCGTCATATAAACATTGACCCATGGTGTAATTGGCAACACGTCGGATTTTGGTTCCGCAGAGTCCTGGTTCGAGCCCAGGTGGGTCAGCAAATTTTCTTATGAGCGCCAAAATTAAAGTCATACTCACAGGATCCACCGGAATGGTTGGAGAAGGTGTTCTTCTCGAATGTCTGCAACATCCGGATGTGGAATCAATACTGGTAATCAACAGAAGACCTTGCGGCATTACTCATCCTAAACTGGAGGAGATCATTCATATTGATTTTTCTGAACTTCTCCCAATCGAATCCAGGTTATCAGGATATGATGCCTGTTTCTTTTGTGCAGGGGTATCATCTATGGGTATGAAGGAGCCGGAATATACCAGGATCACCTATGACCTCACTATGAGTTTTGCCCAAACGCTTAGCAAACTAAATCCTGACATGACCTTCTGTTATGTTTCGGGTGCAGGTACCGATAGCAGTGAAAAAGGACGAATGATGTGGGCAAGGGTCAAGGGTAAAACGGAGAACGATTTAATGAAACTTCAGTTCAGGAATGTATACGCTTTCCGTCCGGCATTTATGAAGCCGGCTAAAGGGCAAAAGAATGCTTCTTCATTCTACAAATATATAATGTGGCTCTATCCCGCATTGCATTCGTTATTCCCACAATATTTTGGCACGCTGCGCGATGTTGGTCTTGCAATGATCAATTGTATAATTTATGGCTCCGGAAAAAAGGTGCTGGAAACAAAAGATATTGCCGGATTAGCAAAGGAAACTTCCTGATGGCAATTTTTTCCCAAGGCAGGTTTTTCTATCCGAGGGTTGGCGATTGATATCAAAAATCCAAACAACTATAACTGCATTAGTTACAGCAGATGCCGGGATTATGACATTTTTTGCCCGTGTCAGATACCGGCGGTTTTAATTGCAATCAATTTATCTTTCAGACTTATACTTCCTGGCAGCTCATGGTTCATGCGTTAAGACAGAATGTTTTAACTGTTTACCTTTTAGCGAAGTGGTGAATTGTGAAAAGATTAAATACTTTTCTATTCGGTTGCACCTTGTATCAGAGCATCTAATGATTGCTGATCAGATACTGTATTCGTTCTTCGGTTAAGTAATCCGCCTGTATCCCAGAAAAATGGCATTAATCCATTAGTATTTGCCTGTTTTGTAATATATTTAAAGTAATAGGCCCTTGAGGCCAAATGCAGTAATAATGCATCGCCTGTTAAATTATCACGACGCATGGCTCCAAATTCGCCTATTACAACAGGGATACCTTTATCGACAAACTGATTTTTCATTAATTTAAAGAGACTATCAACTTCTGCTTCTTCGCCCCATGTTGGGTTATGGGCAAGATCAGTTGTTGAATGAAAACCTTTACCCCAGTAGTAAAACTGGTTACCCCAGCTTTCATCTTTAGTCATGCCGGTAAAATTCCATGGCGTATAGTAGTGAATTTCAGCTATCAAACGGTTTGGAATACTATCAGTGGGCATTTTGGTCATTAGTTTATTTGTTGTTGCAATATCGGTCATTGGTCCCTGGACGACTAATACCCGATAAGCATTTTTACCTCCGGTAGAGCGAACAGCATCAATAAAGGTCTGATGGTAAGAGAGCAGGACTGCCATCTGGGTCGCATCGCTAACATTCGGCTCATTGGCACTTGCAAAAAGCAAATGTTCATCAAAGTCACGTAAGTTTGTAGCAATTTGCTCCCAAAAGGCTTTTTGTTTTGCGTTGGTCTCTTCCTGTTTACCTGGTGTACAGTTAGTTTCAAGCCAACCGCCATCCCAGTGGATATTCAGAATTACATACATATCGTTATTTACACAGTATTGCACTACTTCTTTAACCCTGTTTAACCAACTGGATTGTATCTCTGCCGTGGTTTGATCTGCATATTGATTCCAGGAGCATGGTAAACGAATAGCATCAAAACCGCTCTGTTTTATTAATTTAATAAGATCATTGGTAATTTGCGGATTCCCCCATGCAGTTTCACCTCCAATGGCTTCCAATGTATTCCCGATATTCAAGCCTAATTTAATTTTATTTGCGATCTCCATAGAAGTACTGCTCATTCCGCTGGCATCAGGTTCGATGGGTGATGTGTTATAGCTTGGATATAATTGTCCTCTTTGCTTAACCGAAATAATAACTGTAGGAGCAGATCCGGCACTTAATGTCAGTGTGGCTGAACGGGCATTGTTCCCGGTATTTCTTAAAGCACTTATATTAATGGATGTGGTGAATTTATCGCCTGTTGTTTGACTCAATTCTACCCAATCGGCATCAGAACTAATTGTCCACTGTGGAGCATCGCTGGTGACATTTAGGACTATTGTATTACCTGCCCGATCAAAACTAAGAAGGGTATCTTTTGCTTCAAGTGTATAAAGATATTCGGACGAAGCTTGTGATACAATTACCTTTACGGGATTAGCATTTCCTGCAGTAATAACAAGGGTATCTATACGGGGCTTAATGGTTCTTGTACTTACATTCAGATTTACAACGACTGTTTTTCCCTTTCCACTGGTACCCGATAATACGAACCAATCCGAAACCTTATTGCTGATGTTCCATGAATCGGCATCGGTTTTAATCGTCATATTGGCGCTACCGCCATTTTTACTAAAATCAATTTTAAGGGGGCTGACAATCAGTGTGTTTTGTTCATTTCTCTGACAACCTTCAATCCAAACCAGGTTTGAAGTAAGAAAACCCAGCAATAAACAGCTATTGATAAATTTCATAATTATCAATTATTTAATATGCTGCACAAAATTAGAAATTAAAAACACATTTCAGTTTTGCAGAATATTGTGCAATCCACCCCCGATGAAAGGGATTGTTGTTGTAAATTAAACCTTTTAATTCTTTCCGGGATTTTGGAAAGACTAAATTATCGTGCCCGGGCAAATAATGCTAATTCTTTGATATTATTTACCATATTACCGGCCTCTTTTCAACCGGTACAAAAAGTTTGTTATCAGGACTTATTTCAGGGAATGCAGCATAGAATTCAGGCATATTGAAAACAGTTCCGTTTACCCTGTATTTTGCCGGGGAGTGCTCATTTGTGCTTACGAGAGTTCTCAGGTATTCATCTCTCAATGTTCCTCTCCATATCTGGGCAAAGCTTAAGAAGAAACGCTGGTTCCCGGAGAAGCCATCGATTTTTTCAGGAGGCATCTTCCCTGTGAGCGATGCCTGGTATGCGTAATAAGCCACCGTCAGTCCACCAAGGTCAGCAATGTTTTCTCCGAGGGTCAGCTTTCCGTTAATGAACAAGGAATCCAGAACCTCATATTTATTGAACTGATCGACCAGAAGTGATGTATGTGCTTTAAACTCCTGAGCGTCTTTTTCAGTCCACCAGTCCCGGAGGTTACCGTCTTTATCGAACTGCCGCCCCGTATTATCAAATCCATGAGTCATTTCGTGGCCTATTACCATTCCTATTGCCCCGTAGTTTATTGCATCATCGGCATTGCGGTTAAAGAATGGAGGCTGTAAGATAGCTGCCGGAAAGACAATCTCATTTTTTGACGGATCATAGTAAGCATTGATGGTCTGAGGAGTCATTCCCCATTCAGTCCTGTCAACAGGCTTGCCTACTTTGTTCATATTATAAGAAAATTCGAACTTGTTCGACCGGAGGATATTGCCGAGATATTCATCCTCTTTGATTTCAAGCCCTGAATAATCTCTCCATTTGTCCGGATAGCCGATCTTAATATTTATTTTTTCAAGCTTTGCCAGAGCCTCTTTTTTGGTCTCAGGTCCCATCCAGGTAAGGTTCTCAATCCTGTTCTTCAGCGATTTTTTAAGGTTATCAGTAAGAATAAGCATTTTTTCCTTGGCTTCAGGAGGGAAATATTTCCTCACATATAGCTGTCCGACAGCTTCGCCAAGGCTATTGCTTGTAACATCCAGTATCCTTTTCCAGCGCGGCAGCATCACCTTTTCACCAGAAAGAGTAGTATGGTAAAAATCAAAATACTGTTTTTCAAATTTATCATTCAGGTAAGCCGCATAAGTATTAATGATCTCCCATCTTAAAAATGTTTTCCAGTCATCAACACTGACTGATTTCATCAGCTTGTCAAGTCCCCTGATAAAGCTGGGTTGCCGGATATTGAATTCCGGAATATCAGGATAACCTATATTTTTAAGAAATTGTCTCCAGTTAAAATCAGGAGCCAGGGTTTCGAGCTGTGAAACGGTGAATTTATTGTAAGTCTTTTGCGGGTCCTGATTGTCCACATTTGTAAATGAAGAATCGGCGAACTGTGTTTCTATGCTGAAAATCTTCCTGGCATTTGCTGAAGCTATTTCCGGTTTGTCATTTAAAAGTTCAAACATTTTTGTCAGGTGAACAATATAAGCCTCCCTGATTTTCCTGCTTGCATCGTCTTTCTTGAAATAATAATCCCGGTCAGGAAGCCCGATGCCTGTCTGCCAGGTATTGGCTATCATCATGCTGCTGTTTTTTTGATCGGGACTGGCAAAAACTGCAAAAAACGGATTTACACCGAATTGCTGTAAATATGATGCAACATCCTGCACATCGGCAATGGTTTTCATATTGTCGACACGTGAAAAGAAATCTTCCAGCGGCTTAAGGTTTAGCTGCTCAATCTTAATCGTATCCAGCCCAGAGTTATACAG
>Ga0224525_1000627_pt1 | contig 15714 bp, 16 predicted proteins | sample CFST100metaG_FD_179874 | JGI IMG/M metagenome (GOLD analysis project Ga0224525, IMG submission 179874) | Peat soil microbial communities from Stordalen Mire, Sweden - C.F.S.T100 | ecosystem: Environmental > Terrestrial > Soil > Wetlands > Peat | place: Sweden: Norrbotten County, Stordalen Mire...
GCGATAATCCGCAGCAGGCGAAAATCAGCTGGCGGACGCACGATTCCACTAATTTCCTCTTCACCACATATTTCAAAAATGTGATTGCAGTGTTGGAAAAAAATATCAACGAAGAAGTCTTGCCGGAATTTTCAACCCAGGCTGGCAAAAAAGTAGTGGAACTCTCCGGCAAGCTGGATGAAGCAAGCGATGGAGCAAAAGATCTTTCCTCGGGACTCGGCCGGATCAGAGACGGTTCTGATACTCTTCACAACAGCCTCGGCAAAGCCGACAGCGGAGCGAAGCAGCTTACCTCTGGACTGGAAACACTCGACTCGAAATCCGCGGACCTGAATGGCGGCATTGAAAAAGCCAAGGAAGGTTCCGCCGTGCTCAAATCCGGATTGGAATCGGCAAGGTCAGGAACAAATAGTCTTGATAGCGGACTTGCAAAACTTTCAGCGGGAGCAAGCGAACTCAAGAACGGCACCAGTCAGACAGTGAGCGGCACGCGCGCACTTGCAAACGGTGCCGGCGAGATGTCCGATAAGATCCAGAGTACAGATGCATCACTCAGTCCTTTCTATCCTTATCTTGATAATCTGAGCAGCCAGATAGATAAAACCAACACAGACCAATCGCTTAATATCCCGAATCTCATATCATCCGCCAAAGAGCAAAAAAATGAACTCATCTCCGGATCAAAACAGATTGCCGACGGAAGCGAAACCCTGGCAGAAAAAACCGTGAAGATTGACGAAGGTGCCGGAAATTTGAAAAATGGAATAGACAGCGCGAAAACCGGCGCCGATACATTACAAAGCGGAATTTCAAAACTTTCTGAGGGCAGCGATGATCTCAATAGCGGACTTATAGACATCTATGACGGCTCTCAGCAATATACCCGAAGCGTCAATTCCGCATATGGCGGAGCGGAGCAACTCTCCAGCGGACTCACCCAAATGACTGACGGAAGCGGAAAAATTACCGACGGAATCGTGAGCGCTCGCAATGGTGCTAATACCTTGAATTTGAAACTATCCGAAGGTTCCAGCCAGCTCAAAGGAGAACTTGGCACAGACAAGATCCGGAAACTGATAACTATCGTCAATGAACCGATAGTGATGGAGAATGATTCTGATTCTGCCACCGACACTTATGGCGCCGGCTTTGCCCCGTATTTCATTCCTCTGGCACTCTGGATGGGCGCGCTCATCCTGACACTGCTTGTTCCGACCCGGGACCCGAAACTGAAACTGAGCGGCATATCCAGAATTGAAATGACTCTGGGAAAATTTTTCCTGCTGGGTGCGATAGGAGTGTGCCAGGCAGTCACACTTTCTCTTTCCATCATTTATGGATTGGGAATGAACGTAAGATACCCCCTCCGCCTAATTCTATTCTGCATTCTCATCTCCCTCACCTTCATATCCATAATGCAATTTCTGTCTTTCACTTTCGGAAAAATCGGAGAACTTTTAGGAATCGTGTTCCTTATGATACAGCTCACTTCCGCTTCAGGAACTTTTCCCGTGCAATCAGCACCCCGATTCTTCCAGATCTGCAATCCGCTCGTGCCGATGACTTATGCCATACGCGGCCTCCGTCTTTTCATCCTGGGAGGGCAAATGCACATCGCTGCTGAGCAAGCGCTTGTGCTCGGCAGCTTCATGATAATATTTCTCGGACTGAAAACTCTCATAACCAAAAAGACAGTTTCAGCTACTGACATTTATCCTTTGATTGAGTTATAATATATATATATGAAATCAGACAAGAAAAAATCAATATATCTCGCCGCCGCAAAACTATTCGGAGAAAAAGGCTTTGAAGGCACTTCTTTGGACAAGGTCGCGGAAAAAGCCGGCGTGGCCAAAGGCACTATTTTCTATCACTTCCGAAATAAGGAGGAACTTTTTTCGCAATTGATCGAGGAAGGAGTGAACACGCTCTCGACGGAAATCGAAAAGATATATGAGAAAGACATGGACATAGAACAGAAACTTGATCTTCTGGTTGATTTGCATTTCAACTTTTTCAGACAGCATCGCGATCTCTGTCTGATGATGCTCGGCCAAATAGGCTCTTTCCAAAAGCGCTGGCAAAAGAGCGTGGATCTGATAAGAAATAAATATCTGGTTTCGATGGAAAAAATCATCACACAAGCGAAAGAAAATAACATAATCGATGAAAAACTGGAAACTGAAAGCCTCATCATTTCACTCTTCTCTCTTCTTGCAGTCACCAGTATCGATTGGGCGATTTTCCATCCCGGATTTCCGCAGGAGAAAATGGCTGAAACTGTAAGAAGCCTACTCAAGAATGGGTTCATAAAACAATAATGAAAAAACACGGCATTATTCTATAAATAAATCATTACAAAAATTGAGCAGAAACAATTGCCATGATCTTCTGATCCATATTTATAATAAAAATAGTTCGAGAAGAAAAAATCTATCCGGCATGCAAACTGTGCCACCTTCGAATACGATATGATGTTCTCCGCTACATAACTCAGTCAAAATAACCGCTCGTTTAAGCGGTTATTTTTTACACCCTAATAAAAATAATTACCGAGGCGTTTTGCTCATACCTCTCAAATTATGCCATTGAAGTCATACATCACTTTGCCGTATGAAGATCGTTCTTGCAAAAAATATCACGAGCACTGATCCGATCAATGGGCTTTAGTATTGCGGAGGTATCTCATTCCACTGAGGAGTACCTAGCTTGACGATAATCACTTCATTATACGAACCGCAAATGTTATTACTGCTATCACGACCTTCAAGTATAACTCTGTGTTTTTCTCCATCAGAAAGAGAAAAAGTTTTTGACACCGACGAACCGATAGGATTCAAATTGCCTCCATCGAATTTTTCCTGAACCAGAGATCCCGATGTCGGTACCATTTCCAGCTTCCACGTATAGCTGACAGGTGATCCGAAAATAGCATTAGCAATGAAAGTTATATCATCGCCATAAAGACACTTGCTACCCGCATCTTGCAAACAAGACGTTCCACTAATATTATTAGCATCAAAATCAACGACGCAAGAGGTCGAAGACGCAGATGGAGTTGATGATGAGGAGGAGGAAGTTGGAGATGGAGATGTAGATGAAGTATCGGGATTCTTGACTAAATTTAGCCGAGTTTCAGCGGAACAGGCTTGACAAACGCAGCCCGTGGAAGTCACTAGGTGAATTCTGGTATCAGGTCCGTCTGTGGCAGAAAAAGCATGTTCAATTTCCGAATTGCCAAACCCCATAGAGACAAGCTGCTCGCTGCCGACTTCGCCTTTATACCACTCGTATAATACATTTCCAGCAAGAGAGGAACTGCCTTTTAGTTTTAGACTTTCCCCAAAGAAATGCTGATTCGCATCTACATTGATATTTGCAGTACAAGGAGGATTAGAGGGAATCAGAGGCGTCGTCAAATTTAAAGGTTGTCTAAAAGAACAAGAATTGCCGGTACCATCGTTAATCGTAAGCAGAACCGAGTGGGAGCCGCTTATAGGAAAATTATAATATACCACATTATACCCGCTTCCCTGCCTGTAGGGATCTATAACGTCCACCTTCCATTTATAATTGACAGGCACATTTCCATTTATGGAAGCAGCGCTGGCATCAAATTCTATATCCTTGCCGGTGACCAAGCCTTCAGCAGGAGGAATTATTTGAAAAGTGGCAGAGCAAGAGGCGGCATTACAAGCCAGTGAAAAAGCGAAAAAAAGAAAGAAAAGTAAGGCAAAACAAAATATTCTTCTCTTTAGATTCTTAATCAGAAGTTGATTCATGTTCGTTATTTTTATAATTTTAAATTATCTTGATGAATTATCCGCCTAAAATATGGAGATTCCTTCCTCGGTCTGCGGAATGACATGCGTTATTTTCCCGCAAGTATCCGCCGTCACCGAATAAGTATTATCGTCAAGTGAAGCAAAAGTATTCGGCTGGATTCCTGATCCTTCATAAACAATAGTAAAGCCTCCGATCTTGCACCGCCCTTCGGATGAAATCTTGACTTTCAGCTGCATCTTTTTATTCACACACTTTTGTTCCAAGACCTGCGTGCTTCCCCGGCACGCATCTTTTTTCGCCTGCACCGCTTTCTTGTCATATTTCGCTTCCCTTTTCGTGTCTATATTGCCTTCGTAATCCTGTGTAAAAACGCCGTATGCATTCCCGCAATCGTATATCTTGCAAACCTTATAGCTCCCGCTGCCGCAAAAAGAAAACAAGTTGCAACCGACTTTGTCGGAACAGCTCTGCCGCAAAATCTTGCAGTCTTTGAAATAAGCGTCGGAATCGGCAACTACATCACTGGGCTTATTTTCCAAAACCCTGGGATTTGTAAAAATAAGCAATCCCAATACATAAGTCAGAAGCAACACCAGAACAACGCACGCCACAAACAACAGCTTAACGACAAGCCGATTATGCTCATCGTTCATACTGCTTTTTGCCCACTGAACACCCCTCCCGACAGCACCTTTGATTTTCATTTTTTTAGATTAGGTTTAATCATTAATTTTATAAAAAACCGCACAAAAAACCTTCCCCCACTTCTGAATATCGGAATTGCCAGCCAAGCGCTCGCGAGCCTTAATCTGAAATTTTACAAGTCTGAAATTACATTATTTGCTTACCTCAAGCCTTTTTCATAAAATCGTTTGACCATCATCTTGCATGTCATTTGGTCTGATAGAAATTATAGTTTATGGGCAGGCTTTCATATATCCGTTCTGATTGTCCGGATATTTTGCCGCCATGATATATTTGGTCTCATAAGGATAATCCACAGCTTCGTCTTTTCTGAACACATTTTCTATGAATACATAAATTCGCCCCGCTTATCTATAAAATCTGCTCTATGCTAAGGATATCGCTCCCTGATAGGCTTGATAATATGTCTGCCGCCACAATTCATGCCGCCTTCTCGCCACTGAACCCCCTTGACAGCACCTTTGATTTTCATTTTTTTAGATTAGGTTTAATTATGAATTTTATAAAAAACCGCACAAAAAACCTTCCCCACTTCTGAATATCGGAATTGCCAGCCAAGCGCTCGCGAGCCTTAATCTGAAATTTTACAAGTCTGAAATTACATTATTTGCTTACCTTTCATAATATCCGTCCTGCTTGTCCGGATATTTTGCCACCCTGATATCTATGGCCTCATAAAGACAACAACAGCTTCGTCTTTTCTAAACACATTAAACTTGCCGGTTATCCGTAAAATCGGCTCACATGGTTGATGCCAACCTTCCGAAACTGCTCAACATAGCCAAATTTATCGAAAATCCCCTTTGCAGATCATTCATTCCCCCCGCCGTAAGCTCAATTTGAGCAAGCTCCACAATATGTTTCACTTCCTCCTCTGAAATCTTACTCTTTTCTACCATATAAAAATCTAAATTTAATTACAACTCACCATGTTAATAGAATAACACATTTTTATCTTTTTTACAATGAGAACAGCAACAGAGGCGAACAAATAATATTGAAAAGAAGGAATGGTTCTATTCAAACGTGTAAGTCTTGTCAATAAAGAATTAAACGTGAATATCGAAATTACCTTCTCAAACCTCCCAGCTTTTTTCTTGTGATAACGCCTTCCTTTTGTCATCCCGCAGGGATCCCTTGAACAAGATATCGGAAATAAATAATATCATATGAGAATAATAACATTGAAGGGATTCTCACCAGAATGACAAATTGAAGGTTTTATCGCAGGATAGAATGTTTATGCGTTTTGAAAGAGTAATTTCGATATTCACGTTGCATTAACAACTGATATTTAAGGTTATAAAAAAAATGTTATTATCGTTTAAAAAGCAAAAAAACACAAGATCGGTTCATTCAATACTTGTGCCTTCAAATTCCGGATAACGATGTAGCCGGGGTTCAGAATATAATTACTAAGCTTCTATTAGCTTAGTAATTATATTATATTATATTATATTATTTCCTATATTTCGGTTTTGCCACGACAACAATCTTCTTAGTTGCAGTAGCGCTGCCGGCAGCATTCTTAACAGTCAAACAAACCGTATACGTATATTTCCCAGGCTTGGTAAAAGTGTATTTTACTGACGAAGATGAGTAACTCTTGCCTGCCAAGGTCCAGCGATAACTGGTAGGATTTCCTGTAGTCTTGCTGGTAAAACTTACCGTCAACGGAACTGTGCCGGTGGTCTTGCTGGCGCTGATTGCTACGGTCGGTTTTTTGATTATGGCGGGCGACGAATCAGTGATTCGATATATCGGATTGCTGCCCGGCCATTGGTCAAATCCAACCAATATATTTTTACAAACCGCAACTGTCGGATAGGTGTAATCACTTTTCAACAGCTCGGTGGTTTTTCCCGATGCAATATCGTATTTATATACGATAGATCCTGTACCTTCTATTGATTTTCCATAAAAGATGTTCCCTCCCATAATGCTAGTTGAATAACCTGTTCCGTCCTCATTTGTGACCGGAGTAAACTTTTTGGTTGTCAGGTCATACATAACAACCGTGCCCAAATTGGAGCTAAGATCGGAATATACAATTTTATCTCCATATATATGAGGACTTTGTGGAGAGCTGCACGGTATCGACGTAATTTCTTTGCTTATAACGTCATAGACTGTGATTCCGGAAGTAGCATCAACATATACGACCTTGCTGCCATATATATCCGGCTGATCACCCTTGCCGGGACTCGTTATACTATGTGTTCCAATATCATATACATACACATCGGGAGCGGCATAATAATCATCCGGACTTCCCGCACTCCATACAACCAGATTTCCATTTATATGAGGTACGGACGAAGGCCAAGCCTTTCCGCCAGAAATAACACTTTCCGTGTGTGACTGTATATCCCGCATCTTGATCTGAGACGTGCCACTGCTCTCATCATGCCAAACGACTTTGTTACCGTAGATATCCGGATGAGATCCGCCGGAATCAGCAATAATGCTGCTGGCTTTTGAGGTCATGTCATATATGCGTATAGTTCCAGTTCCAGTTCCATTTTCATTTTCATTCCATACTGCCTTGTCTCCATAAGTTGCGGGGCTGTACCCCAAGCCAATCTTCATAGATTGCTGCGCAGGTTGCGCGGCGACTGTAAATGCACATAGCATCATGCAGCACAACGCTAAAGAAATTATATGCAATATCTTACTTTTCATAACTATTACCTCTTTTTCTGTATTTGCTTTTTGTTTCTCTATACACGGTGATAAAAAACGTTACAGGATTTCCTCCAAAATCCGCAAATCACCTATTTTAAAGATCATCCATAGGTTCAAAGTGTATATTTTGAACCTAATTTTTAGCTTTTATAAGCTAAATACTTGACAAAAACCGGGTTTCAATAGGATTCTTTTCGAATTTGTTTTTATGCTACTTTTTCCGGGTTTTGTGGTATATAATACTACATATTCATCATATGTCAAGAGATAGAAAAGCGAACGTCGAAATTACTTTCTCAAACCTCCCAGCTTTATTCTTTGCTCCAATCATACAATTTGTCATTCTGTAAAAATCCCTTGAGCAGTATACTCGGAAATAAATAATATTTATATGCGAATAATAACATTGAAGGGATTCTCACCAGAATGACAAATTGATGGTTCTGTTGCAGGATAGAATGTTTATGCGTTTTGAAAGAGTGATTTCGATATTCACGTATGGAGAGAAAATATTTTCATATATTATCAAAATGAGTTTTAAAGTTGAAATTCTGGCTCATCTTTTTGCTCAATCCGAAATTTATAAAAGTCACCTGCTGGAAAGATTGTTTAACTGAAAAATAATAAAATTAACGCTTAACAAAAAAATATTTTATGAACGTAAATATCGTGTTATAATGATTTTATAGATATTCTTCAAACATAAAAATGATAGAGACACCGAATCGGAAGGAACTACTCAAAAAAATTTTGCCCTGGCTTGTCTCAGGCTTGCTCATAGGATTTGCTGTGGGATATTTTTTAGCCGGCAATCAAATGAATTCTTCCACAAAAAAAGACCGTCATCTTGATATATTAAGACTGAACGATCCGGATTATAAATTCATAAGTCCGCTGCTTCTGAGCGACGTTTCCGAGAAGAAAGAATTCAAAGAGCTTGACCCCATGAAAACTAAGATTAATAATCTCATTGAAACTCTCAAAACATCCGGCAAAGTCGATGACCTGAGTTTATACTTCCGAAGACTGAACAATGGCGAATGGGTGAATATAAACGAAACCGCCAAATTTTCTCCGGCAAGCTTGATGAAAGTTCCGATAATGATAGCTTATTTCAAATTATCCGAATCAGACCCTTCGATCCTGGACAAGAAACTGACTTACGACAAAGGCGATGACGCGAATCTGCCGGAATATACGAAGCCTTCCAAATCCATTCAGAAAGGACAATCATACACGGTGAATGAATTGATAGAATATATGGTTGTTTATTCGGATAATAATGCACTGAATCTGCTGGTGCAGAATGCCGACCCGAATTCTTTGCAGGAAGTTTACACTGATTTAGGCATTAAAATCCCGAACCCGACCTTGGAAGGAGCCGATTGTTTCACGGTCAAGGATTACGCTTTATTCATCAGGATTCTATTCAATGCCACATATCTAAATAAAGACCTCTCAGAAAAAGCGCTGGAAATAATGTCCAGATCCGATTTCAAGGGTGGCATAGTCGCCGGAGTGCCGAGCGATGTGCCAGTAGCACATAAATTCGGCGAACGGATTTTCTTGGATCCGACCGGCATCCTTTTCAATTCCTATGAGCTGCACGATTGCGGAATCGTCTATTATTCTCAGAGTCCATACTTGCTGTGCATAATGACAAAAGGGTCTAAGGGTAAGAACTACTCCGACTTGGAAGATAGCATAAAACAAATTTCTCAATTGGTATATTCCGAAGTTAAAAATAATTATCAGTGAGTGAATTATATTTTTAAATCGAAGACTTTGCTTACAATGATTCGGTCACCTCAGCTAAACCATTTTTTATTTTTAGTGTATTTATCCTGGATCTCATATCGGGATATAAAATTCATTATTGGAATCTAAACTTGAAGTTTGATCGAGACGACTGATATCAAATTAAATAAACCTGTAATGCATAGTTTTCTCGATACCCCCTCACCCCGATCCTCTCCCGGAAGGAGAGGGAGAAATGCAAACGCTTTCAGCAGAAGATTATAGTATAGATTCAGTCAGTTTAACATAAACCAATCATTACAAAATTTTAAAAACATACGGAATAAATTCCGGATTGAGGCAAAAAAAATCGGAAAGGAGAATTATTCTGCGAGAGAATCGATTCGCCTTTCCTAAATTATAGATGCTTTAGCCAACCGCCTTAACAACCGCTAGCCATGCGCCCAGCCATATATTTCCAGACTTCAGGCGCTTCCGTAAGATGCGCATGTCCGCCTGAGAATATCTTGGTCGTGACTTTTTTATTTGTTTTTCCAACCTGATTCTGATACCACCAAGCCCCAAAAGGTCCGAATCCCTTGTCAAATCCGATGTAATCAACAGGGACTTTTATCCTTGAAGCATCGATGACATATTTTCCGCTTTCCAATCCCGCCATATATTCATTCATATAATTCGGAGAATACGGATAAGCTCCTTTTAAAGTGACATCGATGATACGCGACATATCTATTTCGAGTCCGTTCGGTCCCATTGCATAATAGCAATATCCAGGAACGTATGGATGAGTCATAAACAAATAAGTCTGGCTTACCATCATTATGAACATATCTTTATTAGTGACAGCCGTATTCAATGGGTACGGACTATCGGAGTTCTGGCTGACGAGATATGTCAATTGTATCGAATTTTTTGTCGTATCGTCATAATATTTACCGCCTGTCATTTCCGCGGAAACATCATTGAATTCCTGCGCCTGGTTATTTATAAGATCGGTATATTGCGGATCGAATGCAACAACCATATCCACCGGCAAAATCCTATCTATCTTACCAAGTCTATACTGATAAATACTGGCGGCATAAGTGCTGACGATCAAAGCTCCGTGGCTATGACCTATGCCGAAAGTTTTCACTTTGTCACTGCTGCAACCGTTTGCAAGCGCAGTCCACAACCTTGCGATAGACACGTGATAATAGGTATCTCTCATGCACGAATCTATATTTCCCGAACCCGCATACCAATTTTTCATAAAACCGAAGTCGGTTTCTGACATAGGTATGCTCGCTTCTCTTCTGTCAGCGACATAAACAGTATAACCGAAACCGGCATAATATTGTGCCATCTCAGAATACCATTCATCCGACAGTGATTGTCCCGGAAAAATCAACACATTTTTAGTGGCATTTTTTTGTTTTAAGTAATCGCTCCTCAGGTATCTGGTAAGACTTATGCTGCCATACGGATCATTATCCATTTGGATTATCATCTTTGTTTTATCAATATTACTGTCTTTTATAAAGCCAAGGGCGGTAATTCCCGTTATGTAAACAGGAACCCTTTCACAGACGGCTGGATTTAATGAAGTTGTCGCTCGATTCTCCTGTGACATAGCTTTACTCAATTGAGAATTGAGCTTGGCAACATCATCATAAGCGTTATTTTTCGCAGCTGCCGTTCCTACCGTACAAAGCAATGCCAAAATGAGCATTGTTAAAATTACACTTTTTATCTTTGTTTTCATCTACCCTACCTTCTGACTGAATCATATTTTTTAAGATTACTATGGGGATTTAAACATAATCATATTTTTTTCAGCCGTTTCAAACCTAGCACATAGATATTATTTGTCAATGATTAAAGACTTAATCAGATCATGAAAACACTGAGACAAGATTTCTTATTTTCCTCAATAAAACCTGCATTTTCTGTCATCCTGAACTTGTTTCAGGATCTTTGATATATTTCGTTATAATTTATTTATTTCACTATACTTACCATTACGTTTTCTAACTACCGCGAAACAGTTTTATTCATTTCAGGATATGGAGTATGAACGTATTATTCTGAGGATCCTGAAACAAGTTCAGGATGACAAAAAAGAAAAAACGTGTGAATGGCAATAATTAAAATGTAGGCAAAAAAATAAGAGCTAAAAAGCTCGAAGTATTTTATTAACGATTTATATTTTAATCACCCCAGTCGGTGTTTTCACCGCAAAAAACATTTTCAACCCAATCTCCAGGATCTGAAGAAATTTTAATTTGAATTATTCTGCATTTTATTTTTTCTGAAGATACTACTAGCATATATTTTATTTTCTTGATCCATTTCATTATGATTCTCCTTTTGGTTATTTTTTTGGATCTTTTTGATATTTTCATAATACCCCCTCAGAATCATTCGTCAACCCTTTGACCTTACAAAAATTTTAGGATTTGCAAACTTGAACGAATATGCTTTCTCTCCTGCAATAGAATTCACATTTTTGTCATTCCGAGCCTGTCGAGGAATCTCTCTTATAAAATAAAATTATACGATATGGGTAAGACCTAATGTAATGAAGGGATTCTTCACTCCGTTCAGAATGACAAAAGGTACGATTTATTTCAGGAGAAAAAGTTTGTTTGTTCAAACATGCAAGTCCCAAAATTTCAAAAAATGGATATTGACCGATGCGAAAAAATAGTGTATACTTTATGTGTAGGAATTAAAAGAAGCAAAGGGTGGCCATTCATTTGGGTGCTTTTTTATTTTGAAAACAAAAAGAGACTTTAACAGTAAAAACAAAAAAATGGAAAACATCAAAAAAGTGATTCTTTTCAATCTGCTACTGATTTTTTGTCTGGCTGCGTTTTAGAGTTCGTACTTTCAGACAGGAAGAATAGTTCTTTTGATTCTGTGAGGACAGTCTTTTAAAGTAAAACATTGCTTATATAAAAAACGCCCGAGTCGAATCGGGCGTTTTTTATTTGCTTTTGTTACAAACAGGTTTTCATTGTATAATAAAGATAAGAAATATAATTATCATATGCAAGACTCACGCGTCTGACTTATATCTACCGAACCGCACCATTCAAAACAACGCTATCATTTTGTCATTCCGAGGAGCGCATTTGGCGACGAGGAATCCCTATCGTACGATAGAGCCGTGTGATGTGGGTAAGACTTGCTGTTACAGAGGGATTCTTCACTCCGTTCAGAATGACAAATTGTAAATTCTATTGCAGAATATAAAGTTTATAGAACTTAATATAACATTAACAACGATTTCGAAAAAGTGAAGTGGACAAAATAAATCTGCTCACTTTATAAGCAGAAATAAAAAAATTATTTACCGAAAAATGAATAAATGCTTGATTGTTCTTTTGAAAGCCTCTTTCCTCGTTGTTCATATTTTATTGCAACGCCCCGGTTCCCTTCTGATTTGAACCTTTTACTAATCGAACTTTATTTTTTTACAGATTGGATCTATTCCTACAACATTCGAACTCTCTCCGACACAAAAACATCTTTTCATCATTTCACCTCTTCATACATTTTGTTTTTATTCTGATATATTAATTGACTTACAAAAAATTAATCCACTTTGCGGGTGGAAAAATATTTTGGGACACTTTTGATAAAAGCAAAAATTTTTAGTTTTAATTTACAAAACTTTTGATTAATAATCTTCTATTCTCTTATTCTTACTCTCATCTCCTGATTTTTTTGTACCCCAAGGAATTGCACTTTTTGTAGTGTCCCCTGATACCGTTGGTGGAATTGACACGATTATTGTTGTCACGTGATGTTCAACGTTACTGTATATGGCTAGAGTCATATTTTTCCTCCGCACTTTTATTTTATTATACCACACATTTAAAATTCAACAAATCATAACAAAATCTATGCCAAAAACGCAAATCGCCTTTTTCGAAGTTTCTACCTGGGAAAAGAAGTATTTCGAAGAAAAGTTCAAGGACAAGAAGGATTTTTCCGTTACATTTTATAAGTCAAAACTGAGCAAAAATACCGCAGAAAAGGCTCAAAATGTGGATATTATCGCCTCTTTTGTCTATTCAAAAATCGACAGAGAGTTATTGGACAAGCTGCCTGCCACAAAACTCATAACAACCATGTCCACAGGGTTCGACCATATCGATTTGGAGCACTGCAAGGCAAAAAATATAACCGTCTGCAATGTTCCGACCTATGGCGAAAAAACGGTGGCGGAACACACCTTCGCGCTTATCCTTTCACTTTCCAGAAAAATCCCCGAGTCGATCGAAAATGTCAGAAGGCTCAATTTCGAGCTGGAAGAACTTCGCGGATTTGATCTGGAAGGAAAGACTCTCGGGCTTATCGGGATGGGACACATCGGCGCCAACGTCGCAAAAATCGCGAACGGTTTCGATATGAAAATTCTGGTGAGCGATCCCAATCCGGACAAGAAAGTTCTAGAAAAGCTCGGCGTGAAATTATCCAGCCTGGAAAACCTGCTGAAAAAATCCGACATAATCAGCCTTCACGCACCATATAACGCCCACACGCATCACCTCATAAACAAAGAGAATATCAAGACGGTAAAACCCGGAGCGTATATCATCAACACGGCGCGCGGCGGACTCATTGAGACGGAAGCGCTTCTATACGCTCTCAACAAGGGAATCCTCGCCGGAGCGGGCATAGACGTGCTGGAAGAAGAATCCTTCATCAAGGAAGAAAAGGAGCTCCTCAAGCGGCCGCAAGGAAACAATCAAATGCTAATGACAGTTCTCCAGGATCATCTGCTCCTCAACAACCCGCATGTCATAATAACTCCGCACAACGCTTTCAATTCCCAAGAGGCGATGCAAAGGATTCTGGACACTACCATTTTGAATATAGAAAAATTCATTGCAGGAAAGCCTATTAATGTGATAAAATGACCTTGTTAGAACTTATACATTTTGCACCCCCTCGCAGTAGAGAGAACAATACAAAAATATCTTAATAATTTTAGGACTTACGCGTTTGAATGGATTTTATAATTGTTCCCCTCACTCTAACCCTCTCCCAGCGCGGAACGGCAAAATTCATATGATTTATTCAAACGCGTAAGTCCTATATATATTAAATCATTAACCGAAAATTATGCTTTCTACGATTCCATTTGATCAATCGAAATTGAGCGGCGAAGATCTGGACAAACAACTTTTGCGCATCGGCCTGATCGCCGAACTGGACGCTATCAATCTGTATGAACAGCTGGCGGCCCTCAGCCAAGACGCAAAGATCAAGAAAACTTTTCAAAACATCGCCAAGGAAGAAAAAGAACATGTCGGTGAGTTCGAAACGCTTCTTCTCAGAAGCGATTCCGAATAAGTCGAAGAACTTGGAAAAGGAACTAAAGAGGTTGAAGAGTCGGACTAAAATTTCGGAATATAAAAACAAGGGAACTTTAAGGTTCCCTTGTTTTTATATTCCGCTCCTCTGCCGACACAAGATCATTTGAAAAAAATCACTTCTATCAGACTCACTATGATTACCAAAGCGAAAAAAGCAAGAAGTATCACCAAAATTTCAGCGCCTTGTTCCATATTAGACAGTGTTATGAATCATACACAGGAACCGATGACACGGCATCGGCCTTGTTATAAGTTAATTTTGTGTCCCCGGCAGGAATCGAACCCACGTTAAGAGCTTAGAAGGCTCCCGTTCTATCCACTGAACTACGGGGACTTGGATCTTTGCACCTCGTGAGTATAACAAAGAAATGACGCGAAGTCAATCATCTTCCCGTGCCGGAAGCATAGCTTGCATTATTCGGACTGGCTGGAATTGAAACGTTTTCCACAGACGATTGATCGATATTTTCACCATCCTGGCCGCTACTTTTGAAATTAAAAGGGTCTCTATATGTCTTTTTCTCGATATTTTTCAGATTTTCTTTCCTGCTGTCCATGTCTTCAGTTATCTTTCTGAGAGTTATATTTTCTTTGTTGATAGCCGTGAAATTTTCATAATAAGGATATGCTATGAAATTTATATCGATATAGGCTTTCTTATATATTATATTGAAGGAATAAATCAGGATGATTCCCCAGAAAACAACAAAAAGCAATCCTCTTTTTTTGAGCAGCAATAGGAATATTCCGTTTACGTATTCTTTATCGATTTTCAATTTAAGTTTCTTCATATCCTCTGGTTATTTTTTCTATTTTTGATACAATTTCACATTCAGATTCAAAATGACCAAGTCTTTGTTATATTCATCAAAATCCCCGAAGCTCATCTTGGGATCAGACAAATCGGCATAATATTTCAGATTCTCACAATTTGCGAGAAAATGCATTATATTTTCAAAGCTCCCGGCTGCAGTTACACTGAAGGAAACGGAACTTACGAAAGAATTATCATCTTTTTTGTCCGGCACATCGGGAACAACTTGCATTTTCAGCTTGACTTTATTTTCCGCCGCAACCATTTCCAATTCCTTGATAAAATCCACAGTCTTATCCTTGTCAACAACGACTTGAAAAACTTCGTCCGTCTCTTTCTTGATTTCGCCATATCTCACTTTAAAATTGCCGGCCTGATCGTTCTTTGTATTGAGTACATTGAGATTCTTCTTATCGTCCGATATCTTACTGCTGGAATCCTCGATATTTTTAATGAAATAAACGCTTCCCACATACAAAAAACTGCAGATCAGAATAATCGCGACCAACATACTTATGAAAAATTTCTTCTTTGATTGGTTCATATTTTAAAAACAGCAAATTTATTGTAAAATTTTTTCCGCATATACGTAAAAAG
>Ga0224525_1000628_pt1 | contig 15706 bp, 11 predicted proteins | sample CFST100metaG_FD_179874 | JGI IMG/M metagenome (GOLD analysis project Ga0224525, IMG submission 179874) | Peat soil microbial communities from Stordalen Mire, Sweden - C.F.S.T100 | ecosystem: Environmental > Terrestrial > Soil > Wetlands > Peat | place: Sweden: Norrbotten County, Stordalen Mire...
CAAACTCGCGCCGGGCACGGAAGGCGGCGTTACTCGCCTTTTGCCCGAGGGTGAGCAGATGCCTATCTTCGACGCCAGCCAAAAATACGCCGAGCGGGGCGTGCCGCTGATTATTTTGGCCGGCAAGGAGTACGGCACCGGCAGCTCGCGCGATTGGGCCGCCAAGGGGCCGAAGCTGCTGGGCGTTCGCGCGGTGATCGCCGAGAGTTTCGAGCGCATTCACCGCTCGAACCTGGTCGGCATGGGGATTCTGCCGCTGCAATTCGCGGCGGGAGAAAGCGCCGCGTCGCTCGGACTCACCGGTGAGGAAGTCTTCGACTTTGCCGGGCTTTCGGAGCTATTGGCAAACCGTTTCGCCACGGGCAAGACGCTGGCAGTCAAAGCCACGGCAGCCGATGGTGCGGTCAAGCGCTTCAACGCCAAAGTACGCATCGACACGCCGCAGGAGATTGAATACTTCCAGCACGGCGGCATCTTGCAGTATGTGCTGCGCCAGTTAGCGGCGAAGTAGCTGCATCGGATCCAATAAACTGGCACGCCACACGCCCTTTGGATTCCTCTGCCAATTGGCCTGGAAGGAAATCCGACTGGCTCGATGCTCTTTCCAGACGGAATGAATCCAGGTCGTGATTGAGCGCGACGGTGAATAGCTAGGTCTCTGACCGCTTGATTTTGTACCTGTGCTGGGTGCCCCACATCTCGATTTTGAGATGTGGGAAACCACGAACTCAATGAAACATCTTCATCCGGTCAGAGACCTAGCGGCCTTTTCAAAATCCGCATTTCCTCCGGGGCTAAAGCCCGCGCTGATTTGATTGCGTTTTTGGCACGACTTAAGTCGTGCCCTTTCAAAACATCGACCTGTGTAGATGCCCCAGGAAATACTCATGAAATCGAGCCATTTGCAAAAATCCATTGAGATAGCAAAGCGGTTCTAGAGAAATCAGGGAATAGAAGAACGATATTTGTCTCAATCTGCCTCACTGTCCCCCCCCAAGTGCTTGCAGATTATTTTTATTTAGCGGTGCACCATGAAAAAGGGAGTGCGTTCCAGCCAGCTCACTCCGGAAGACCCCTCCCCCCTACACCCCTGGGGGGGTATATAGTTTGTGCTTGATCTATTGAAACAATACAGAGAATTTTACTTTTGAGTTGCTTGCAAAATTCCATGGAGATTGCAAGATATGTCAGGGCGCGACTTCAATCTGGGGGCATTTTTGTAAGTAGCTCAATCGACAAGTTCTGATTTGTGGATTCCAAATCAGGACTCATCGTAAAATGGGAAAAATTTCCGCCATAATCCGCGTATTCCCGGCGTTTCCGGTTGAGCGCCGTCGCTGACCAGCCTAGCGTTCAAGATAAGGACAAATGCCGCGGAAAATGCTTTCGCTTGTCACGGATGAGCCGTTGGAGAGGTTTGCAGGCTGGAAGACGATGCAGAATAGCCAGACAGTTTTACCCAAGGAGCTGACCGGCCACTTGGCTGAGGTGGCGCTCGATTATCAGCGCATGTTGCACGAGAACCCCTGTGATCCTGAGGCGCTGGTGGGCATGTCGTTGGTGGCGCTGGCCAGCCGCCAGCCGGAAGCAGCGGTCAGGATGGCCCGCGCCGCCCTGGCCGCCGCGCCGCGCATGGGAACGGCCTGGGTCGCGCTCGGGCAGGCGCTGAAGGCCGCCAGCCGCGGCGAAGAGGCTGATCGCGCCTATGCGCAGGCTCTTCGCCTGGATGGCATGAATCCGCTGGCCCACATGGGCCGGGGCGAACTGATGCTCGCCTTGGGCCGTGCGGAAGAGGCCATGAAGGAATACGAGCTGGCGCTGCGCAAGCAGCCGGCCGAGGCCACCGCCCTGATGGGTATGGGCCACGCGCTGGCCATGATGAAGCGCTATGAAGAGGCGCTCCGCCGCTACGAGCAGGCGTTGGCGCTGCGTCCGCGGCTGGCCGAGGCCCATTTTTCCGCCGGCTTTGCTTTGTCGCACATGGGAGAGCCGAAACTGGCCGAAGCCCGCTACCGCCTGGCGATCTCGTTGCGTCCCGACCTTGCCCCCGCGTGGATCAATCTGGGCAACCTGCTGCGCGAGCAGGGGCAGGAACTCTACGCCGGGGCGGCTCTGCAGCGCGCCGTCGAGCTGCGTCCTGACCTGATCTCCGGCTGGGTCAATCTGGCAATTCTGGAGCGGGAATGCCACTGCCCGGAAAAGGCTGAGTCTTATCTGCGCAAGGCCTTTTCCATCAATCCGGAGCAGGTGGAAACCATGGTGGCCTGGTGCCAGTTCCGCTCCGCCGAGGGCGACACGGCAGGCGCTTGGGGGTGGCTGCGCTGGGCCTTGATTCGCGATCCGGACAATCCGGAGGCCGTGAATATGCACGGCATCCTGCTGCACACTGATCGCCGCTTCGAGGAGGCGGTCAAGGTCTTCGAGCAGGCCGAGGCTCTGGGACACCAGGCCGCTTCCTCCAACCGTGGCAACTCCCTTATGGAACTGGGACGCATGAAGGAGGCCTTGCGCGCGCAGGAGTTGGCGGTCGAGCGCGATCCGGCCAGCCCCGGCGCGCAATACAACCTCGCTCTTACCCGCCTGCGGATGGGCGATTGGAAGCAGGGCTGGCCGGGCTACGAGGCCCGCTTGCGCTTCCGCGAAGTGCATATTGCGCCCATGATCTTTCGCCAGCCTCGCTGGCATGGCGAGCCGCTTGCCGGACGCCGGATTCTGCTTCACGCCGAGCAGGGGCTGGGCGACGCGATCCAATTCTGCCGTTACACGTCGCTGGTGGCGGCGCGCGGCGGCAAAATTGTCTTGCAGGTGCGCGAGCCGGTTGAGCGGCTGATGGCATCGCTTGCCGTGGTGCGCTCCGGGCAGGCTGTGGTTGCCCGGTTGGGTATTGAACCCCCGGCCTTCGATCTCGAATGCCCGTTGATGAGCCTTCCCGCCGTTTTTGGAAGCACGGTCGAGACGGTTCCCTGGACAGGAGCTTACCTCGAAGCCGACCCCGGCCTAGCCTTCGACAAGAGAATGCAGTTTCCCAGCCCGCAGTCCGCTGTGGAGTTCTCCGGGCGTTCCTTGCGCGTGGGCGTGGCCTGGGCGGGCAATCCGCGCTATAAGGCCGATCATCGGCGTTCGCTGGAGTTAACGACGCTGCTGCCTCTTTTGCGCGCTCCCGGCATTACCTGGATCTCCTTGCAGAAAGGTCCGGCCGCTGAACAGTTGGTCGCGCTGCCCAGAGACGTTTTTGTCTGGGACGGCTCCAGCCAGGAAAGCGATCTGGCCGAAGCCGCTGCGCTGATCGCGACGCTCGATCTGGTTATTACCACCGACACCTGCATCGCGCACCTGGCCGGCGCCATGGCCAAACCCGTCTGGATTCTGCTGCCGCATCTGAGCGACTGGCGCTGGATGCAACAGATCGAGACCACCCCCTGGTATCCCACCGCGCGGCTCTTCCGCCAGCGCGCGCCCGGCGACTGGGCGGGCGTGCTCGACCGCGTAGGCGGGGAACTGGGAGAGCTGCGCGCCGCCGGGCAGTTCAGTACGGCGCGGCAGGAACCTCAGCGTTCTGAACTTATCCCGGCGTAACGCTCAAAGAAAAAGCCTGAAAAAACTTATTGACATTCTTAGCTCTATTACGTAGAGTACTCCTTATTGAGGATTTCTCTGGCGTCAAGCAGAGACCTCGCAGGAGAACCGTTATGACCGCAAGCAATGAAACGCAGGAGCTGAAAGACAGGCTGGGCCTGATCGAAAGCATGATCGCCGAGGGTCGACGCACTACCTCAATCTATGGCTGGACCTTCGCCCTGTGGGGCGTGGCCTACTATGTTGCGATCTATCTGGACGCCGTGCTTCATTTTCACTTGGCCTGGGAAGTCACCATGACAAGCGCCGCCGTTCTGACGGCGATTCTCTGCAAGAGCAGGAGTTGCAGCCATCCGCCGACCACAACCGGCCGCGCTCTCGGCGCTCTCTGGTTTGGCACAGGATTTTCGATGTTCATCGTACTGTTCTCCCTCGGCTACAGTGGCAGAATGGACCTGCCCATATTTGTAGCAGTGATTTGCGGGATGTTGGGTTCGGTCAATGCAGCCTCCAGCGTGATTCTCAAGTGGAAGCTGCAATTTGCCTGTGCGCTGGTATGGTGGGCGACCACAATCTATGCCTGCTTCGGCAAGGGCCACTATCTGATGACCGTTTTTGTCGCGGCTATCTTCTTCTGCCAGATCGTCTTTGGTATCTACCTGATGATTATTGAAGCCCGCCACCGCCAACAGGGAGCCGCACATGCCTGAGTTGCCAGAGCTGAATCCGGTGGTTCACGGCAAGCTCCGCCTGGCCCTGCTCTCGCTGCTCTCGGGCGTCGAGGAGGCGGAGTTCACATGGCTGCGCCAGAGGACCGGCGCGACGGACGGCAATCTGGGCGCGCAGTTGCTGAAACTGGAAGAGGCCGGCTACGTGTCGGTCAAAAAGCGCTTTGTCCAGCGCAAGCCGCAGAGTCTCTACCGCATGACCGAAACCGGCCGCCAGGCGCTCGCCGAATACGTCCGGGCGCTGAAGCAGTTGCTCGGCGGGGCCATCAGCGGCTAGTGATCCGGCAAGGGAACAGGGACATCGTTCCCACCCATTTCCGCAAAAAGCGCGGAAATGGATGGGGCACCCTGACAGTATTGATTGATCCGGCCCAAAAGATTTGCATCGACTCGCTCATCTTAGCGGCAAGAACAAAGACGTCGTGAGGATGGGGCGCCCTGACAGTATTGAGTTGCTGGATCACTGACCGCTGTTTCAGTTGGCGGAGCCAGCCGCGGCCACCACGGGAATCCGGCGCAGCAGGAAGGTCAGCGTCATGGTCATCAGCGCCACGGCCGGGATGGCAATCACCAGCCAGGCCAGCATCGCCTGTCCGGCCAGGCCGCCCATTTGCATCAGAAAGGCGGTGGGCGTGTTGTGCAGCAAGGCTCCGGCCTCGATGGCGCGGCTGGAGCCGAAGCCAAAAAGCCTTCCCAGGCGCACAAAGGGCAAAATCAGAGCCAATTGCAGCGGCATGGCTGTCCAGTTGGCCGCCTGAATGGCAGGAAAGTTCAAGCGCAGCGCGAAGGCGATGACGAAGCACAGGGCCGTGGTCACGCCCAGCACCGGAATGCAGCCGATGGCGAAGCCGAGCGCCAACGTCAGCGCCAGCCGCCGCGGCGAGATGCCCTGCCGCAGGCACGCCACCGACTTCCGCTTGATCGATTCCATAGCCTTGGTCGTCACACTACCATGTTATCGAGATATAGACTAACCGGCCAGTTCTCTCCGTGAAACTTTGGCAAATAAACCAGATCAGGAAGAAAGGAAGAGTGTCAGAGACTTAGATCTGCCGGGCATCCGCGAGAGCGTTCATTTTGGGTACGATCCGGTCAAGCAGCCGGGACAACTGCTGCTCGACCCGGTGGCCGTTCTCGATGATCTCCTGGTGGTTCAACGGCGTGGGGCTAAGCCCCGCGGCCATGTTGGTCACGCAACTGAGGCCCAGCACATTGATGCCCATGTGGCGGGCCACGATCGTCTCCGGCACGGTGGACATGCCCACCAGCGTGGCGCCCATGGTGCGAAAGGCGCGAATCTCAGCGGGCGTTTCAAAGCTGGGGCCGCTGACGGCCAGGTACACGCCCTCTTCGAGCGCGAATCCTTCCTCGGCGGCAGCTTCTTTCGCCATGGCGCGCAGGCGCTTCGAGTAGGCTTCGGTCATGTCGGTGAAGCGCTGGGCCGCGCCGGGACGGACGGCGAAAAGCGGCTCGTTCGGTCCCACCAGGGGATTCCAGCCCATGAGGTTGATATGGTCGGCCAAAGCCACAAGCTGGCCCTGGTGGTAGCTCTCACTGATGGCTCCGGCGGCGTTGGTCAGGATGACGGATTTGATGCCGAGCGCACCCATCACGTGCATGGGGAAGGCGACCTGCTGCGGCGTGTAGCCCTCATAAAAATGCACGCGCCCCAGCATAATCAACACTGGCACATTGCCCGAGAAGCCCACCACGATCCGTCCCTTGTGCCCCTGGACGGTGGTGTGGGGAAAATAGGGAATCTCGGCGAAGGGAACAACCACCTGCTCGGCGACTGTCTTGGCCGCGTCTCCCAGCCCGGAGCCGAGCACGACGCCGATGCTGGGCTGAATCGGACCCAGCATGATCCGCAAAAAAGTTACAGCTTCATGGATTTGATCGAAATAGGTCATCTGCTCACCGGATATTGCGCTCTGCACATTCTACAATCAGCAAGCGCGGAGTTTATACGCGCAAGGCAGCCGCCAATTGTGCGCAGGATTGAACAGTTTGCGGAATGAGGTCATAGGAAACTAAAAAGTAGAATGCGGGGAAGATGATATGAGAATGAAAATCGCTGTTTTCGCGGCGATGTTTGCCGCTCTTCTGATGTCGCCGGCGGAGGTCAGCGCGCAAACGCCGCCCGTGAACGCCACATTCACCATTGCGGGGCGCGCGGGCGCGGCGCCAATCCTTGAGATCAACGGAAAATCGTATGTCGAAATCGAGGCCCTTGCGCGCTTGACGCAGGGAAGCCTCTCGTTCAAAGCCAGCCAGACGATTCTCACGCTTCCCCCCGCGGAGTCAGAGGAGCCGGCATCCACGCCCCACGCCAAGGCCGGGTTCTCAATCGCTTTTGTTCAGGCCGGCATTGAGGAGATGAGCTTGATCCGGGAATGGCGAATCGCCATCGTCAATGCGGTCCAGAATAACAGCCCGGTGCCGGAAGACTGGATATTCGCGCATCACCGGCTGGCGGAAAAGAATCTGGCGCTCGCTTCGGCGGCTGCCTCAACGGACGACGACCGCAGCGCCTACCCGCTGCTCTCGGCGGAATTCAACAACATGCAAAAGCTGAGTGAACACTACCTCGCGATGCGCAAGCAGAACGCGTTCATTTCTCCAGACACCTTTGGAAATGCTTCTCTTGAAGAACGGATTCTGAGCTGCGCGCGAGGCTTTGTCTCCATGACGGAAAGCCACGAATTCCAGGATCAGCCCGCCTGCCGCTAGGTCTCTGACAGCTTAAAGTTGTACCAGCGATGGGTGCCCCCGGTCTCGATTTTGAGACCGGGGATTCACGAACTCGATAGAACTTCTTTACCTTGTCAGAGACCTGGAGCGTTTTAGGAATATAAGCAGGTTGTCTGCGGGTGGCAGTTATTCATTTGCGCCGCCAGAAGTTGTATTTCCAGATGCACCACAGCGCATGAGCTCCATCTCTCCAGCCAATCTTTTTACCTTCGGCGTAGGTGCGTCCGCTATAGGAGATGCCCACCTCGTAGACCCGTGCCTTTGTCCGGGCGACTTTGGCCGTGATCTCCGGCTCGAAGCCGAAGCGATCTTCCTCGACCCGAATCTGCTGGATCAGTTCGCGGCGGAAGGCCTTGTAACAGGTCTCCATGTCGGAGAGGTTCAAATCCGTGGCCATGTTGGAGCACATGGTGAGGAAGCGGTTCCCGACCGAATGCCAGTAATACAAGACGCGATGGGCATCGCTGCCGCCCTGAAAACGCGAACCGTAGACCACGTCTGCCTTGCCGCAGAGAATAGGCGCGATCAGGCGGTAATACTCGGCCGGGTCGTACTCCAGATCGGCGTCCTGAATGACGACGATCTCCGAGGTCGCGCGCGCAATCGCGGTGCGCAAGGCCGCGCCCTTGCCCCGGTTTACTTCGTGGCGGATGAGCTGGATGCGCGCGTCGGAATGCGCAAGCTGCTGGAGCTGCTCCCAGGTGCCGTCGCGCGAGCCGTCATCTACAATGACCAGTTGCTGGACGGGGCGCTGCTCTAAAACTGCCTGGACGGCCGCGGCCACGGTGGCGAACTCGTTGTAGACCGGCATCACCGCCGTCAGGCAGGGGCCGATTTGGTCGTTGGATTCCATTGCAGACATCCTAACAGCGTTAAGGCACGGAAAATTGGCAAAAAGGCGCTCTTCGGCAGGGTGCCCCATATCCTCCGCGTTCTGTGCGGAAGATGTGGGAAGGCACGAGGCAAATCTTTTGGGCCGGATCAGCCGCATCAATAACTAGTGGTGGCCTCGGCCGGGATCGGTGGCCAGCCGAGGCGCGGAAAATGGGCGTTTCAGCAAGCCATAGTTGCAATTGCCCTGCCGTTTCGCTATGATTCAATAATGTGTCCGGGGGAACCCCTGGGCAGTCACTAGCACTACGGTTTCTGGACCCGTTCGATAGTTGGCCGCGGAACGCAAAAAGCGTTGCCCGTGCGGCCAGCACCGGGTTCTCCGCAAAGCGGGGCTGGCAGAAGCGGTGGGAGACGAGGGAAGAATGGCAAAAAGCAGCAAGAATATGACGAAGGCGCATGCGGCTGTGACCAAGCCAGCCTATCCACTGACCGAGGCCGTCAGCCTGCTCAAGCAGGTGAAGTACGCCAAATTCGACGAGACCGTTGATTTGACGTTGCGCCTGGGCGTGGACACGCGCCATGCCGACCAGATGGTACGCGGGACCGTGGTCCTGCCGCACGGGCTGGGCAAAACCAAGACCGTGGCCGTGATCGCCTCGGGCGACCGGCAGAAGGAAGCCACCGACGCGGGCGCGGATTTTGTCGGCGGCGAGGAGATCGTCGAGAAGATCCAGAAAGAAAACTGGACCGCCTTCGATGCCCTGATCGCCACGCCGGACATGATGAGGGTGGTGGGCCGACTGGGCAAGATTCTGGGTCCCAAGGGCCTGATGCCGAATCCCAAGACCGGCACCGTGACCATGGACGTGGCTGCGGCGGTCAAAGAGATCAAGGCTGGCAAGGTGGAGTATCGCGCCGACAAGACCAGCTTGGTACACGTTCCGGTGGGCAAGCTGAGCTTCGATGAGCAGAAGTTGATCGACAATGCGCGGACGGTGATTTTGGCGATTGTGCACGCCAAACCTTCGGCGGCCAAGGGCAAATACATCAAGAGCATTACGATCAGCTCGACGATGGGTCCTGGGGTACCGCTGGATCCGGCGGCGGCCGAAGCGGCTGGCAAGCGGTAGGGCAGAGATCAGAGAACAGGGAACAGAGATCATCTGGCGCCGTGTTGTAATAGCGTTGCGGCTGAATGAACACAGATTCGGAACAGAAAGCCCAGTAGGGGCGATACGCAGGAACAGTAATCAGTAGAAGTTTAGTAGACGGGATCAGACGCGTTTGCGCTGATCTCTGATCTCTGATCTCTGATCTCTGTCGTAGCGGAGCGAAGACAATGGCGATTTCAAGGGCGAAGAAGACAGAGAAGGTCAAACTGCTGGCGGCTGAGCTGGAAAGCTCGACGACGGCGATTATCGGCACTTTTGCCAAGTTGACTGTGGCCAAGGATTTTGAGCTGCGCAAGGCAATTCGCGAGGCGGGCGGCAAGTACCGCGTGGTGAAGAACAAGCTGGCGGCCGTCTCCGGCAAAGGCACGCCGGTCGAGGCCGGGCTGCAGGGGCTGAAGGGTGTGAACTCGGTGGCGTTTACCGCGGGCGACCCGGTCGAGCTGGCCAAGGTTTTTGCCAAGTGGGCGGCTGACAACGCGGAGTTCCAGTTCAAGCTGGGCATCGTGGACGGCAAGCTGCTGACGGCTGATGAGATCAAGGAGCTGGCAAAGCTGCCAGGCAAGCAGGAGCTGTTCTCGAAGCTGCTGTTCCTTATCAATTCACCGGCGCAACGGCTGGCGACTGTGATCAACGCCACGGGCCGCGATCTGGCCGTGGTTTTGAACCAGGGCGTGGAGAAGGAAAAGTTCGCCGCGTAAGTTGCGGCGGTAAGTTTGGCGGTATCCCAGCTACGGAAAACCGGAGCCGGGCGCCCAGAGTTTTGATTAAGAGTTTTGGCGGTAAGGGCAGGTGGGGAGTGCGCGGGTCTGGCGCATCGGAAACTTCCGGCTTGGGCTTGCGGTCGTGGAAAAACAATTCAAACGATTCTGATTGGAGAAGAAAATGGCGGATTTAGCGCAGTTGGAAGAGCAAATTGTATCCCTTAGCCTGCTGGAAGCGGCGGGTTTGGTGAAGAAGCTGGAAGAGCGGTTGGGCGTTTCAGCGGCGGCAGCGGCACCGGTAGCGGTGGCGGCGGGCGCGGCGGCTCCGGCGGCTGAGGAAAAGACCGAGTTCCAGGTGATCCTGAAGGATCAGGGCGCCAACAAGATTCAGACCATCAAGGCCGTTCGTGAGGTTACCTCGCTGGGCTTGAAGGAAGCCAAGGACCTGGTTGATGGCGCTCCCAAGGCAATCAAGGAGAACGCGACCAAGGAAGAGGCCGAGACGATCAAGAAGAAGTTTGACGGCGTCGCGACCATCGAAATCAAGTAGGCGCGAGTGAGCGGCCTGGCCTTGCTGGCCGGGCCGCTTGCAAGGCTGGCAGAGACGCGCTATCATCATGGATGCGCGTCTTTTCGGCTTATGCCATTTTATGAGGGAATGGCATGGGTTTTGGCTGGCGCATCTTGAGAAATGCGGATGGGCACGCAAGCATTTGCTGGCCGGGGCGGAGCCAAGCCCTCTGGCGGCATGGATTGCGTTGTAGTTAAGTGCCTGAGGGTCAAGGGGATAGGCTAAGCCCTGTTGACGATTGGCAAGTGGCTGGCGAGCGAGCGGCAGAAGCGAGCTTTGGGATCGGCGAGAGCAGTGCAGGAGAATCCGGATGGGAGCACAGGCAATAAGCCGCGCTCGTGAGGCGTTCTGTCCTCGCGAGCCTTTTTGTGTTCTCCAGTAGCGTCAGGTGGGTTCAGAGAAAAAATTCCCCGCGCGCACCAAGATCGTAAACAGGTTTAACTACTGCTTTTGTTTCATCGATTGAGCGCAGTCTAGCGCAAATGCCGGATGTGCGGCAAGGCCTACGACGCGTTTTTGACAGAACTCTCACGGAAAGCGCAGAAATCGGGAATTTTCCGGGGTGCGCTTGCAGCTTGCATTCAAGCCCGCAAGGGAGCTTGCCATGGCTGGAGAGTTGGGGACTGGAGTTTGCAATGCGCCAGTCCGGCATTTTTTGACTTACTTACCGTAATCAGCTGGCGCCGAAGAGACTCAGGCGCTGGCCCGGCCCGTATGCGGCGCCGGATCGACGAGGCTCAGGAGTGAAGCATGCCCAACGAGAAGCGCGCGATTCGCAGCCGGCTCGATTTTTCCAAGATTCCCACAGCAACCCAGATTCCCAACCTGATCGAAGTGCAGCGGCGCTCTTATGAGCGTTTTCTGCAGATGGACAAGCTGCCCAACGAGCGCGACGATAACGGCTTGCAGTCGGTGTTCGTGTCCGTGTTTCCGATTACCGATTTCCGCAGCATTTCGCAGTTGGACTTTGTGGACTATTCGATTGGCAACTGGGAGTGCAAGTGCGGTCATCTGAAGGGATTGCATCACCTGCGCACGGCCTGTGTGCATTGCGGGGCGATGGTGACAACGGATCCCTTCCATGTTGGCGATGTGCTTTGCCAGAAGTGCGGCACTTACAACAAGAACACGCCCGACTTCTGCAACAAGTGCGGCGATCCGGTCAGCTTGCAGTTGAAGTATGACCAGCAGGAGTGCGAGGAGCGGGGCATGACCTTCTCCGCGCCGCTCCGGGTCACGGTGCGGTTGACGATTTACGACAAGGAAGCCGAAACCGGCAACAAGACGGTTCGCGACATCAAGGAGCAGGAGGTGTTTTTCGGCGATATTCCGCTGATGACGCCGAATGGCACCTTCATCGTGAACGGCACCGAGCGCGTGATCGTTTCGCAGTTGCACCGCTCGCCGGGCGTCTTCTATGAGACGGCGAACAACCACACCTACTTCCTGGGCAAGATCATTCCCTATCGCGGCTCCTGGGTGGAGTTCGAGTACGACCAGAAGAACACGCTCTATGTGCGCATCGACCGTAAGCGCAAGTTCTTGGGCACGATTTTCCTGCGCGCTCTCGGCCTGCGTTCGGACGAGGAAATTCTGAAGACCTTCTACACCGTGGACCGGGTGCACATTGCTGACGGCAAGCTCGAGTGGGAGATTCCCGAGGACGTCAGCGCCGGCACGCACTTGGTGGGAGCCAAGCCCGCGCACGCCATTGTGCAGGACGGCACGGAGATTGCTTCCTCCGGGCGCAAGATCACCCCGCACTCGCTGAAGGCGCTGAGGGCGGCGGCGATCAACCGGATTGAAGTGGAGCAGGCCGAGATGGACGGCGCGATGACCGCGGCCGACGTGGTGGACCTCAACACCGGTGAAGTGGTGGTGGAAGCCAATGTCGAGTTGACGGCCGACCGGCTGCACAAAATACTGGCAAGCGGCGCGGCCAGCTTCGAGGTCTTCTTCCCGGAGCGCGATGACGTGGGCAACATCATTACCAACACGCTCAAGCGCGACTCGATCCGCAAGCCGGAAGAGGCTCTGATCGAAATCTACCGCAAGCTGCGGCCGGGCGACCCGCCCACGCTGGATACGGCGACGGCGCTGTTCGAGGGCATGTTCTTCGATCCGCGCAAGTACGATTTCTCGCGTGTGGGCCGACTGAAGTTCAATATCAAGCTCTATGACAACCAGGACGCGACGCCGCTGAATCATCGCACCCTGACGCCCGAGGACTTCTACGCGACCATCCGCTACCTGCTCAAGCTGCGTAAGAACATCGGCGCGGTGGATGACATCGATCACCTGGGCAACCGCCGTGTGCGCGCCGTGGGCGAGCTGATGGAAAATCAGTTCCGCATCGGCCTGGTGCGCATGGAGCGCGCCATCAAGGAGAAGATGAGCGTCTATCAGGAGCTTTCGACGGCCATGCCGCACGACCTGATCAACGCCAAGCCGGTGATGGCTGCCATTCGCGAGTTCTTCGGCTCATCGCAGCTTTCGCAGTTCATGGACCAGACCAATCCGCTGTCGGAAATTACGCACAAGCGCCGTCTGTCCGCCTTGGGACCGGGCGGCCTGTCGCGTGAGCGCGCGGGCTTTGAAGTGCGCGACGTGCATCCCTCGCACTACGGCCGCATCTGCCCGATTGAGACGCCGGAAGGCCCGAACATCGGCCTGATCAGTTCGCTCAGTTGCTTTGCGCGCATCAACGAGTTCGGCTTTATCGAGTCGCCTTACCGCAAGGTGAAGGACTCACGGATTCTGGACTATGTGGAGATTACCAACGCCGGCGAAAGTGGCCTGCGCGTGGGCGACCACATTGAGAAGGAAGAGGCGGCGCGGCTGAATGAGGGACTGAAGAAGGCCGGCAAGCGGCCTATCGATCACATCCCGTTCAGCTTTTACCTTTCGGCATGGGAAGAGGACAAGCACACCGTTGCCCAGGCCAACATCGAGTTCGACGACAAGGGCGAGATCACCGAGGAACTGGTGAACGCGCGCCGGGCGGGGAACTTTGTGCTGGTGAACAGGGAAGAAGTGGACTACATCGACGTCAGCCCCAAGCAACTGGTTTCAGTGGCCGCGTCGCTGGTGCCGTTCCTGGAGCACGATGACGCCAACCGCGCGCTGATGGGCGCGAACATGCAGCGGCAGTCGGTGCCGTTGCTGGTGGCCGAGGCTCCGTTGGTGGGCACGGGCATGGAGGGTGTGACGGCGCGCGATTCCGGCGCCGTGATTCTGGCCAAGCGCAACGGCATTGTGGACTCGGTCGACTCGCAGCGCATCATTGTGCGTGTGGAGGGCGAACACAACCCGACGCAGCTTTCGCGCGAGGTCGGTTCCGACATCTATACGCTGATCAAGTTCAAGCGGTCGAACCAGAACACCTGCATCAATCAGAAGCCGGTGGTCCGCGAGGGCGACCATGTGGTGAAGGGGCAGGTGCTTGCTGACGGACCGTGCACCGAAAGCGGCGAGCTGGCTCTGGGGCGCAACGTGCTGGTGGGCTTCATGCCTTGGCGCGGGTACAACTACGAGGACGCGATCCTCATCAGCGAAAAGGTGGTCAAGGAGGATTACTACACCTCGGTGCATATCGAGGAGTATGAGATCGAGGCCCGCGACACGAAGCTGGGTCCCGAGGAGATCACCCGCGACATTCCCAACGTGAGCGAACACGCGCTGCGCGATTTGGACGAGAGCGGCGTAATCCGCATCGGCGCGCAGATCGGCCACGGCGACATCCTGGTCGGCAAGGTGACGCCCAAGGGCGAAACCCAACTGACTCCGGAAGAAAAGCTGCTGCGCGCCATCTTCGGCGAAAAGGCCGGCGATGTGCGCGATGCGTCGTTGACCTGCCCTCCGGGCATCGAGGGAACCATTGTCGATGTGCGTATTTTCAGCCGCAAGGGCCAGGAAAAGGACGAGCGGGCCAAGCAGATTGAGGCCGAGTATGTGGCCAAGCTCGAAAAGAACCTGGGCGACGAAATCCGCATTCTGACCGATGAGCGGCTGAAGCGCTTGGAAGGTATTCTGGGCGGCAAGGAGGTGTTGGCCGATCTGCACGACGAGCGGACCAACAAGCGCCTGCTGACCAAGGAAACGATTCTGGACCGCGACACCATCGAGCGCATCTCCACCAAGAATCTGAAGCGTATCCGCTACGCCGACAAGGACCCCCGCGTCAACGAGCAGATCGACGAAATCGAGGAGATGACCTCGCGGCAGATTGAAGTGCTGCGCAAGATCACCAACGAGAAGGTCGCCAAGATGCAGAAGGGCGACGAGCTGCCTCCAGGCGTCATCAAGCTGGTCAAGATCTATGTTGCCATGAAGCGCAAGTTGCAGGTGGGCGACAAGATGGCCGGACGTCACGGCAACAAGGGCGTGATCGCGCGCATTCTTCCCGAGGAGGACATGCCCTACATGCCCGATGGAACGCCGATGGAGATTGTGCTGAATCCACTGGGCGTGCCTTCCCGTATGAATGTGGGGCAGGTCTTGGAAACGCATCTGGGCTGGGCCGCGCATGAGTTGGGAAAGAAGATCGCCGCTCTGGTCGAGGCCAACAACGAAGCGGCTTATGTGCGCGAACAGATGAAGAAGGAGTTCGCCGGAACCGCGGCGCTGCGCCAGTTGCTGGAGCTGGACGACGAGATGTTGATTCGCGTTGCCCGGGGCATGAAGCGCGGCGTTTGGTTTGGAACCGCTGTTTTCGACGGCGCGCAAGAGCGCGAGATCAAGGCATTGCTGGCCTCGGCCGGCCTGCCTAGTTCGGGCAAGACGACTCTCCGCGACGGCATGACCGGTGAGCAGTTCGAGCAGCCGGTGACGGTGGGCTACATCTACATGCTGAAGCTCTCGCATCTGGTGGACGACAAGATTCACGCGCGTTCCATCGGACCGTACTCGCTGATTACCCAGCAGCCGCTGGGTGGCAAGGCGCAGTTCGGCGGGCAGCGCTTCGGCGAGATGGAAGTCTGGGCTCTCGAGGCTTATGGCGCGGCCTATATCTTGCAGGAGCTGTTGACCGCGAAGTCGGACGATGTGTATGGCCGAACCAAGATTTATGAGGCCATTGTGAAGGGTGAGGCGGCCATCGAGCCGGGCGTCCCGGAGTCGTTCAACGTGCTGATCCGGGAGTTGCAGTCGCTCTGCCTGGATGTGGAACTGATTAAACGCGCGGATCTTGAACCCAAGGCGCCCGCGCCGGAACCGGAAGAAGCGGCTGCGGCCGATTGATTTTGGTTTCCCACCCTGGCCGCAAAGACAAGCCCGCGGCCAGGGTGGGGCATTCAGCCAGCCATGCTGGTCGCAAAGATGTTTTGGGGTCCTTTTTGAAAGCGGCAAACACCGCTTCCCGGGAAGGAAGGACTC
>Ga0224525_1000631_pt1 | contig 15625 bp, 13 predicted proteins | sample CFST100metaG_FD_179874 | JGI IMG/M metagenome (GOLD analysis project Ga0224525, IMG submission 179874) | Peat soil microbial communities from Stordalen Mire, Sweden - C.F.S.T100 | ecosystem: Environmental > Terrestrial > Soil > Wetlands > Peat | place: Sweden: Norrbotten County, Stordalen Mire...
AATTAGATAATAAAAAAATATGGCAAAAGGTAATACGTTAAAGTTTTTAGAAGGGACAATGGCTGGCGTAGCATTTGGTGTGGCAGCTAGTATGCTTTTAGCTTCAGGGGAAGGTAAATCAATTAAAATTCATGTTATAAAAAGTATAAAAGATACAACAGCAGATTTTTATAAATATGTTTCTCCAAAAATTAAAAAAATTGAAAAAATGGGAGAAAAAGAATATAAAGATTTTATGAAAGTTTCTGCTAAACAGTATGCCAGCAAGAAAAAGATTTCAGAAGATTTAACAGAACAGCTTATAACAGAAGCTCAACAATCTTGGAAACATTTTTCTAAACATTTAGGCTCAGTATCCAAATTTGTTAGCAATTAATTATAAATTTGGTAAAAACCGCCTTAATTAAAAGGTGGTTTTTAGTTATCCACAGGGATAAATATTGACAGCTTTATTGTGATTATTAAAAAAGGTATAATTGAATAATATTTATTAGTTTGATTTAAAAAAAATATGAAAATATTTAATAAATTTTCAATAATCGCATTAGTTATTTTATTTACTCTTGGTTTAAGCCCAATTACTGCGCTCGCAGTAGTACCACCAGACCGTACATTTGGAATAACTGACACATATTCTGTTTACGGCCATGCAGGAATTACTAATGCTAACGCAGGGACTCGTGTTTGGGGAAATGTTGGCGATAATAACGTTGGTCATTCTGGTTTCACGGCGATACAAGTACCTTCTGGAATAATAGACGTCTCAACTGCAAATGGAACTGCAATCGAGGGCGATGCTTCTTCTGTATATGATAGTTTAATGTCAGCTACTCAAGGGACTCCAGCTGGAGCCGTTGCAAGCCTTGACCTTGCTGGAACTCACACTATAGCCAATGGTAACCCAGTTGTTCCCGGTGTTTATAATGTTGGAGCGACTACATTAAATGGCACCGTTGAATTAAACGGCGCTGGCGTTTATATTTTTCGAAGCGATTCTAACTCTACTATTTCCTCTGGAGGAACAATGATTTTATCTAATGGTGCTACTCCTTGTAATGTATTTTGGGCAATCCCTGGATTTATGACAATTGGAACTGGTGCGCACATTGATGGAACAATTATTGCTCAAACAGGACTTATATCAATTGCAACGGGTGCAAGTTTAGTTGGCCGAGCTATTTCGCTCGTCTCTCAAGTAACTTTAGATAACAACCAAATCACTCAACCAACATGCGTAATTCCTACCCCCGTTAATGGAACTTGTGGCTCAGCCGATGGAAATAATTTTATTGTAGCGCCAACCACAAATCTTTGTTCCACAGGTTCAGCTACATCTGTAGCTGGTGCAGGGCCATGGACATGGACTTGTATTGGTTATGATGGTGGTATAAATTCTTCTACTTGCACTGCCACAGTAACCGCAGCCCCTATTCCTGCGACCCTAACTTTGGTTAAAACAATTGTTGGAGGAAACAGAACATTTGTAGATTTTCCATTAACTGCTACTGGTCCAGTTACTATCACAGGAGACAGCGCATCTCCAACTGTTACTAGTGCTACTGTTCCTGCTGGTTTGTATGCTCTTTCAGAAGCAACAAAATATGATTATACTGCAGAGTCATGGAGTTGTTTAAAGAATGCTGATCCTGTAGCCGTTACTGGTGATTCAATCGCGCTTAATCCCGGAGATAGCGCGATATGTACTATCCAAAATAATTACATTAAGCCTTTATTGGGTAGTGGCGGTGGTGGCAATATTATAGTTCCTCCGTTGATTGATGTAGTAAAAATACCAAGTCCTTTAGCTTTGCCTGCTGGTCCTGGTTTAGTGACTTATACTTATACTCTTCGCAATATTGGAACAGTTCCAGTGAGTAATATGACAATGATTGATGATTCTTGCACTCCTGTAAAATATATTTCAGGAGATACTAATAGTGATTCAAAACTTGATGTAAATGAAATATGGAAATATACATGTTCTTCAATGCTTTCAACGACTAAGACAAATACTGTTACGGCAACTGGATGGGCGAATTTTATCAGCGCGACTGATATTGCAACAGCCACTGTTGTTGTTGGTAAATCTGTAGTGCCACCGTTAATTCATGTGGTAAAAGTTCCAAGTTCATTAACATTGCCTGCTGGAGGAGGAGCGGTTATTTATACTAAAGAAGTCACTAATCCTGGAACAGTTCCTTTAAACAATATTACTCTTGTTGATGATAAATGTGGTCCTGTAAAATATATTTCAGGAGATACTAATAATGATTCAAAGCTCGATCCAACAGAAATATGGATATATACATGTAGCGCAAATCTTACTAAAACTACAACAAACACTGTTGTGGTAACTGGTCAAGCAAATGGTTTGACGGCCCGAGATTTTGCTATAGCCACTGTTGTTGTAGCTACACCTAAATTACCAAATACTGGTTTCCCTCCAGAAAATAAAAATATAAAATGGATTATTGTTATGATAATAGGTATTTTATTACTGACTCTATCTACAACATTCTTAATTTTTAAAAAAAGAACAGTTTAGTTTTGTTATCAAAATAATTATTTAATAAGAGTCGGACATAATTTGTCTGGCTTTTATTAAATAATTTTGAGAATAAATATGCAGTTGAAAGTTATATTCAAAAAAATATTTATAATTACTATTATATTAGTTATATTTTTTTTAATAACTATTATTTTTTTGGCATTTTATTTGCCTGGTCATGTCTATACTTATTTTTATGACAAAACTTTTCCATCTGTTGTGGGAATCCCAGTTCGTCTTAAAATTCCGAAAATAAATATTGATGCAAAAATAATTTCTTTGGGCGTTGATAAAGATGGATCAATAGAGGCTCCGAGTGGTCCAAAAGATGTAGGCTGGTTTGAAACGGGCACACGGCCTGGAGATAATGGTAACGCAATTATTGATGGACATTATGGTTATTGGAAGGATGGGGAAGAGTCGGTATTCGACGATTTAAATAAATTGAGAAAAGGTGATCAAATATATGTGGAAGATGAAAATGGAATATTTTATATTTTTGTAGTAAAAAAAATTATGATATATGATGCCAGCGTGGATGCTTCTAATATTTTTAATTCAGCTGACAAAAAGTCACATCTTAATCTCATTACCTGTGAAGGAGATTGGAATGCCACTCAAAAAACTTATTCAAATCGTCTTGTTATATTTGCCGATAAAGAATAAATTATTTATTGTGGTATAATAATAAAATAAAATATAATTTTAAAAAAAATGATTAAGACTAAAAAAATTAGAAAGTATTTTCCAGCAATAAAATCTGGAAGAACTGTCTCAAACAATGCAGCCAGCACACAAATTCCAGTTCAATTACTGGATTTATTAAAAAAGCTTACTACGCAATACGATAATGTTCATAGAGGACAGTCGAAAGCTTCAATGCTAACCACTGAAAAATTTGAAGCTTCTTACGACACTATTGCGCAATTTATTGGAGCTCCATCAAGAAAAAATATTATTTTATATAGAAATACTACAGAAGCAATTAACTCTGTAATGTATTCTTTGCTGACCGAATTTAAAGATGGTGATAATGTGGTGACCACATTTATGGAGCACAATTCAGATTATGTTCCGTGGTACGGAATGTGTAAGGAAATATTATCAAGATTTAGAGTTAACGTTGAATATAGAATTGCAAAATTTAATAAAGAAACAGGAGAATTAGATTTAGAACATTTAAAATCTTTAGTAGATAATAGAACAAAAATTGTTTGTTGCACTGGAGCATCAAATTTTTTAGGAACAAAAAACCCAATTAAAAAATTAAGAGAAATTGCAAACTCAAGCGGATATGTTCAGCCAGATGGCGTTAAAAAATCTTATCTTTTAATTGACGGCGCTCAAACGGTGCCAAATATATTTATGGATGTTCAAGATTTAGATATAGATTTTCTTGCTTGGTCTTTTCATAAAATTTGTGCTCCATTTGGTGTTGGTGCTTTATATGCAAAAGAAGATTTACTTTTAAGAATGAAACCTTTTCTTTATGGCGGAGATATGATTGCAGAAGGAAAAGTTAGTCCAGAAAAAGTAGAATATAATGTATTGCCGTGGAAATTTACTGCTGGCACTCCAAATATTTTAGGAACAATTCTTGCTTCAGAAGCTTTAAGATTATTGGTGGACTTTTCTATAAATCCTGGCAAATATAAATACTTTATGACTGATAAAAAATTAGAAAGAGATGATGTAAAACTGGCAATGAATAATATTGAAGATCATGAAAAAACTTTAGTAGCCAAAGCAATAAAAATATTAGGAGTAATACCATTATTAACAATTTATGGTCCCAAAAATCCAGAAAATAGAACTTCTTTAATAGCGTTTAACTATGCAGGAAAGACTCCATTTGAAATTGCCGATGGCTTGAATAAATTAAATATAGAATCTAGGGCAGGATGTCATTGCGCAACTTTAGCGCATCATTATTATCAATTAAATCCTCCTGCAAGTTGCCGATTAAGTTTTTATATTTATAATGATATTAAAGATGTGAGAAAAGCCTGTAATGCCGTTAAGAAAGTATGCTTGCCCAAAACTAATTTTTTTAAAAAATATTTTAAATAATTTTATATCTATGACACAACAATGCGCAATTTATGATAGTAAATCACTTAATTTTTTTAGAGCAGTCTGCGGGTTTTTAGCTTTGTTTGCTTTTTTATCTAGTAATATCTGGCTGGTTTTAGTAACAAGTCTTTTGTTTTTCTTTGGATTTTTATCTATGAAGTTTAATTTTCTTTATCAATTTTATGGTTTGGTTTCTAATAAAATTTTAAAACAAAAAATATCGCCAGTTGAAAAAGATCCAGGTGAAATAAGATTCGTTTATGCTTTTACAGCAACAATGTTTTTTATTTCTTTTCTTTTACTTTATTATGGAAAATTTGTTAATGTCGCATGGGGCTTAGATTTATTAGTATCATTTTTGACGCTTTTAGCTAGCTTCGCTAATGTTTGTTTAGCTGCTTTAATGTATGTCCTTTTTAAAAAAATGTTTAATAAATAAAAATGGAAAAAAATCAAAAAGAAATAAAAATAGGAGAGCCAGGATATGTTAATAAAAATTGTTGGCTTGCTAGAAACGTTGGTCATCCACCAGCAAAACGTTGCCAATATTGCGAATCAAAATTTCCCAATTGTTTATTTTTCCGTTATTTAATAATAACTTTAGCTTTAGTAATTTTTATTATTATTGCTTCTTTTTTGCTTAAAGAAAATATTTCAAAGTTGGTGGTGGTTTCTGTTTTTTCTTTAGTTCTTGTATACGGGTATTTTTTTAGCAAAAGCACAGAAGATATTATTATAGCCAATTTTTTTCAAAGAAAAGCAAAAGAATCTTTTGAAGATTTAAGCAAAACCTTACAGCAAAAAGTTGATGAGCAAACAAAAGATATAAAGCAAGCATATGAAACCGAAAAAAAGGCTCACGAGCAATTAAAAAAAGTAGATGATGCTAAGACTCAATTTTTGGTTTTAGCCAATCATCATTTAAGAACTCCGTTAACCGGAATAAATTGGTATTTAGAATTATTGGCGTCTGGAAAGTTTGGCAAGATTCCTATAAAAATAAAAGAAATTTTAGAGAAAATAGAATCTTCTGCGGCTAGCGAATTAAAAATAGTAGACGATTTATTAAATATATCTCGATATCAATTGGGAACTGATACAATAATTTTAAATTATGGAGTGGATTTAAAAAGTATATTAGATCAAATAATCCAAACAGAATTACCGGTGGCTGAAAAAAATGGAATAAAAATAAAATTTGATGCCGATAAAAATATTTTTATAATTTCAGCCGATGAAAGCAAACTTAAATTTGCTTTGGCGAATATTTTGGATAACGCAATAAGATATACTCAAAAAGGTAAAGTTGCAATAAACTTAGAAAATAAAAAAGATAAATTTTTAATAAAAATTGAAGATACAGGAATTGGTTTAGATGAAAACGAAAAAGAAAGTATTTTTAAAGAAACTTTTTTCCGTGGCAAAGAAGCACAAAATATTTTTGCTACAGGAGAGGGAATTGGACTATATTTATCTGCCAAAATTATTGAAGCGCATAAAGGTAAAATATGGACCGAATCCAAAGGTAGAAATAAAGGCAGTACCTTTTACATAGAATTGCCAATGTAATCTTTTTTAGAATTAATTATAAAAACCACCTTTTAATTGAGGTGGTTTTTGGTTGCCTTTTTATGACATTCGTTGTAAAGTATAGAATCTAAGAATAGAAGTTCGTTTACAACTTTTTAACAAAAAACGCAAATAAAGGAGATAAAGCTATGGGTGCAAAAAGGAATGCGGGTGCAATACCAGAGGCAATGCAAGCTCGATTAGAGCGCGCTTTGCCGACAATTTTGGAAGGGTTTGGGACGCCGTGTTTTGTTTATGATGAGCAAGGCATCTTTGAACGAGGTCGGGAACTGTTGCATGCCATGCGTCATGTGCGTGGTTTTCGGCAGTACTATGCAGTGAAGGCGTTGCCGAATCCGGAAAACCTTCGGCTCCAAAAACACTTAGGGTTTGGATTTGACTGTAGTTCGCCCTATGAACTCCATTTGATGGAAAAAATCGGAGTCCGTGGGGAGAATATAATGTTCACGAGCAACAATAGTCGGCCCGAATGGTTTGAAGAGGCAAATCGTCTTGGCGGGATTGTCAACCTTGACGATATTAGTTTTATTGACATGGTTAAGGATTTTCCTGAAATGATTTGTTTTCGGTTGAATCCAGGCCGACGCAAAACGGGCAACAGTATCATCGGCGAGCCGGTCAAGGCTAAGTATGGAATCACGTGGAAACAAATGATTCCTGCTTATAAAAAAGCGAGTGAGCGCGGAGCAAAGATTTTTGGTTTACATACGATGGTTTGTTCAAACTGTCGCGACGAAGAATATCTCATTGATACCGCCCGTATGGGATTTAAAGCAATTGCCGAAGTTGAGAAAGCTCTCGGTATTCAGTTTGAATTCTTCAACATGGGCGGTGGCTTCGGGATACCCTATGGCCCGACGGATAAGACACTCAACATTAACCGCATTGGTGAACGTCTGGCGGAAGTGCAGGAGCAATTTCGCACGCAGCACGGCTATGCCCCGCGACTTTTCACCGAAATGGGACGCTGGATGACAGGACCTTTCGGGGTTCTACTGGTAAAAGCAATTAACCGCATGAAGAAGTATGAAACTTATATCGGCGTTGATGCGGGTATGGAAGCATTACCGCGTCCGGCATTTTATCGTGCTTATCACCACATTGAGGTATGTGATGCTGGCCACAACCGGAAACGCGAAAGGGTTAATATTGTTGATTCTATGTGCGAGAACTGGGGTCGTCTGACTCCTGTCAGTATTCCTGGAGATGATGGCCGTCGGTTTCTACCCGAAATCAAGATAGGTGATGTGCTGATGGTGGCAAATTGCGGTGCGCATGCCCATGCTTTGGGAGGACTTCACTATAATGGGAAGACAAGCGTGCAGGAAATAATGTTGTGGAGCGATGGAACGACAGAACTCATTCGTCGTGCCGAAACGTTCGACGACCTTGATGCAACATTAATGTAAAAAACAAAAAAGGAGATAGTTCGATGAGGAAAAGTAGATTGCCAGCTGGAGGCATGAATTTGTTTCAGCAAATCAAAGCTGTAACATCTGAAGCACAAAAGCGTGGAGTACAGGTGATAAAATTGTCCATTGGCGTGCCGTCGGGAGCAGCTTTTATGAAGGCGAGGATGGCGACCGCAAAAGCCATAATGAGCGAGGACGAATCTATGCACGAGTATCAGGACAACGGAAGTCCTGGTGTGCCAGATTTTGCCAAGAGGTTTGTGGCTGGGCATCTAAGGAATATTTTAGATGACAAGGAAGTTGATTATCTTCCCACCCCAGGCACCAAACCAATGTTGGGGCTAATCCCCAAGGCTTGTGGAGAAGGACTAAAAGTGGTGGCGACAACTACCAAACCCGGATATCCAACACCGAAAGATTGGTGCTTGTATTGGGGCAAGAGAGTTTTTGAACCGGATATAAATTCGGGGAATAATTTTCTCTTTTGGCCGGAAAGTTTGGGCCGTAATTGGCTCTTGAATCTTGTTTTTGGAAAGGTTGGGCTGGTAATGACAAATTATCCGCACAATCCTTCTGGGGCGGTAGCCAGTCGCTCATGGTGGAAAATGCTTTGTAGTTATTGCGAAGCACACGATATTCGGTTGTTTAACGACGCGGCTTACGCAGCGTTGAACTATGGTGAAGACAGTTGTTTGTTATCAGAAGTCGCCCCTGATTTCAAATACCTTTCATGGGCGGAAGCACTTTCGTATTCAAAGCTTGGCAATGGAACAGGCGGGCGTATTGCCGCAATAGCTGGTTCACGGGATTTTGTTGGCGATATCAAAACCATCAAGGGTAACACCGACAGCGGATTTGCTGCGCCAATGGCAGTAGGAGCGCTTGAAGTGGTCGAACACGACAAAGAATCAATCCGTAAAGTAAGGGATACTTATCAGCGGAGAATGTCATTGTTATGTAAGATTATGACTGGCATTGGAATGCGTCTCACGACAGAGCCTCGGGCGGGATTTTTCTCTTTATGGCAGACGCCAAAACATGTTTTTGACAAAGAAGTAAAAACTGCCAAGGAGTTTAACTTCGCCATGATCGAGGGCGATGGCAAAGTGGGTGTTGTTGGCGTCCATTTTCCCCCATATATGCGTTATTCGGTTGCTTACGAAGACATTGAAGCAAGGGCGGATGAAATTGAAGCGGTTTTCAAACACGCACAGGTTTCCTACAAATAAGAAAGGAAAAATTTATAGGAAACATAGGGCGGTTGTTGGTTTTTACTAACACCGCCTTTTTTATTTCACAAAATATTTTTTATAATTTGATGCTGATATTGAAAATTGGGGGAAGATAATATAGTATTAAAGTATTATGGCAGAAGAAAAAGAGAGATATAATCCTTTTGAAAAGGAAAAATATTGGCAAGATTTTTGGGAGCAAGAAAAAGTTTATGAATTTAACCCCGAGCAAAAGGGGCCAATTTTTACTGTTGATACTCCGCCTCCTACTATTTCTGGAGCATTGCATTTGGGACATATTTTTTCTTATATTCAAGCAGAAGTTGTTGCTAGGTTTAAAAGAATGGAAGGCGCAAATATAAGATATCCTATTGGATTTGATAATAATGGTTTGCCTACAGAAAGATTAGTTGAGAAAGAAATGGGAATTAGAGGACAGGATATGGAATTAAAAAAATTTGTTGAATCGTGTTTGGAAACTACAGAAAAATATAAAAAAGTTTACGAAAATCTTTGGAGAACTGTTGGTCTTAGCGTAGATTGGAGATTGGGGTATTCTACTATTGCTTTAGATGTTCAAAAAATATCGCAATCAACATTTAAAGATTTTTATGAAAAAGGAGTTATATATAGAAAAAATGCTCCAGCTTTATATTGCACAGAATGCCATACATCTTTTGCTCAAGCCGAAAAAGAGGATGCTGAAAAAGAATCTGTTTTTTATGATTTATTATTTAAGCTTGAAAATGGAGAAGATTTAATTATTGCTACAACAAGACCAGAATTACTTCCTGCTTGTGTTGCTGTTTTTGTAAATTCAAAAGATAAAAGATACAAAAATTTAGTTGGTAAAAAAATTAAAACTCCATTGGGACAAGAAGTGACTATTATTGCCGACGACAAGGTTGATATAGAAAAGGGAAGCGGAGCTGTTATGTGTTGCACTTATGGAGATGAAACAGATATTTATTGGGCAAAAACTTATGGGTTAAAAGAAAAAATTATTTTAGACAAAGATGGAAAAATGCATAATATAACTGAACTTCCAGAAATGAATGGAAAAAATGTATACGCTGGCAGAAAAATAATAATTGAAAAACTTAAAGAGGGAGGTTTTGTAAAAAAAGAACAAAAAATTATTCATAGCGTTGGCGTGCATGAAAGATGCGGAACTCCGGTTGAATTTTTGCCTACAACTCAATGGTTTGTAAAAATGCTTGATATGAAAGAAAAACTTTTACAAGCTGGTAATACAATTAATTGGCACCCTTTGTATATGAAAAAAAGATATGAAGAATGGGTGACTGGTTTAAAATGGGATTGGTGTATTTCAAGAGAAAGATTTTATGGAATTCCAATTCCTGTTTTTAGCTGTGACAATTGCGGAGAAGTTGTAATTCCAGATAAAAAATTATTTCCTATAGATCCAAAAATTAAAAAAATTGATGATGTTTGCAAAAGTTGCAAAAAAGGAAAATTAATTCCAGAGACAAATGTTTTAGATACTTGGTTTACATCTTCACTAACCCCAGATATTAATAGTAATAACGAAGCAAATGGAAAATTGAAAGACAAATTATATCCTATGTCGGTGCGTCCTCAAGCGCACGATATAATAAGAACATGGGCAGTTTATTCAATACTAATGGGTTTGTATAAACATAATAAAGCGCCATGGAAAGATTTGATGATATCTGGGCATATTTTGGCAAAGCAAGGAGAAAAAATTAGCAAAAAAACAGGCGGTGGAAAATATAATCCAGAAGAACTAATTAACACAAAATCTGCCGATGCAATACGTTATGCTATGTGCGGAGTGGCTTTGGGAAAAGACGCATATTTTGAAGAACAAGAAGTTGAAAAGGGAAGAAAATTGGTAACAAAAATTTATAATGCCGGTAAACTTGTTTTAGGCAGACTAAATGATTTTGATCCAAAAAATAAAATAGAAGAAAAAAATATTGAAGCATTTGATAAATGGATTGTGCAAAGGTCTTTGGAAACAGCCGAGGCAATGGCAAAATCTTTTGATAACTATGAATTTTCTCAAGCCAGAAGATTGTTCGAAGAATTTTTTTGGTCGGACTTTTGCGATAATTATTTAGAAATTGTAAAAGCCAGATTATCTATAAGCCCAGATGACAAAGAAAGAACAGCCGAAAAAATTTCTGCTCAATATGCCTGTTATTATAGTTTTTTAAATGTTCTTAAAATGGTATCTCCTTTTATTCCTCATATTACAGAAGAAATGTACCACGCAGACGTAGTCAAAAAAGGTGAAGAAGAAAATACTCGTGAAGTAATTGAATCAAAAAATGATGAAGGATATTTTTATAAAAAAGAAAATATAAAAAGTATTCATAATACGAAATGGCCAGGTGGTTTTAAAAAACTTAATGATAAATTAGCCGAAGGTGTCCAATTGGCTCTAACAATTATTTCTGAAGCCAGAAAAGCTAAAACCGATAAAAAAATTAGGTTAGGAGAAAATATTTCTATTTTAAAAATTAAATGTCCAAAAGATAAACAAAATTTATTGACGCCATTTTTAAAAGATATTTCATCTCTTGCCAGAGCAAAAGACATTACTGTAATAGAAGGAGATAATATAGAAGTTTTAATTGAAACAGATAATTAAAATTGTTATAACAACAGCTTTTTGAAAATAAACTCCACGAAAAGAAAGGGAAAATATGAAAAGGATAGTTTTTACTGGTGGCCCATCGTCTGGCAAAACAACGATTATGGAGGAACTTAAACGCTTTTATAACAAAGCTATTTTCGTTCCAGAATCAGCAACTTTGTTGCTTAACGGAGGATATCCCAAACCACAGCCATATAGCGAAGAGTGGCATCTTTTATTTGAAGACTCGATTTTTCATCTTCAAAAATCCATAGAAGATGCTGCTTCTTTAAAAGCAACACACGCTCATGCCGATTTGGTTATCTTAGACAGAGGTCTTCTCGATGTGGCTGCTCATTTGCCTAATGGGATGAACCAATATTGCCAGCGCTATGAAATGACAGAAGAAGAATCTCTGGCAAGATACGACGTGGTTATCCATTTAGTTTCTTTTGCTATGTTTGATCCGATAAAATATCAAAAAATAGCAGAAGAAAGATGGGGAAAGTCCCATTTTACAAGTTTTGATTATGCTATTAACATAGAGCAGTCAAGCTACGACGCATGGGCCAACCACAAAAACAGGTTTATTGTTGACGGCAAAGGAGACATTAAGAAAAAAACAGAAGAAGTAATAGACATCATAAAGCGCGTTATGGTTTAACCACGCGCTTTTTTATTTTTCACGAATGGCTTGTATTTTTATAATAAAAAAGGCAAAATAAGTAAATATATTATAGAATATTATTATGAAAAATGAATCAGATTTAAATTCACCAGAAGAAAATCAATCTCAACTTATACAAGATACAGGATTTTTAAATATGTCGCCAGATGATTTTATGCCGAAAGAAAAATTATTGGAGTTTGGCGTTATGCAAGAAGGTGAAAATATAGAAGATATGTTTAAAAGAGTAATAACTGCCTTAAAACCATTTGATGATTTTGACAAAGAAATTTTAGAGATGATGGAAGAAAGAAAGATTGTTCCTAGCACAGTTATGTTGATGAACGCAGGTATAAAAAATGAAACTCCTATGTCTGCTTGCACAGTGCCTAAAATCGATTTAGCCGGAGATTTTTTAAAAATACGCGATACTGTAAAATATTTTCATCTTAGTGGTATGGGAACTGGTTTTAATTTTGATGAACTTGAAGATCCTATACCTATGGTTGAATCTTTGAATAAAATTGGAATATCCGATTTAGAAAGTGGCAAACATCTTCGTCCGGTAGGAAATATGGGAGTAATATCTATCACGCATCCTAAAATGATTGATTTTATTAATGCTAAAAATGAAAGCTTAAATAAAAAATGGGTTTTTAATTTTTCTGTTTTAGTAGATAACAAAAATTTAGAAAAAATAAAAAAAGGAGAAAACATAACAACAAATAGTGGTCAAAAAATTTCTTCGGATGGTTTATTAGATGAAATAGCAAAATCAATATATCATTCTGGCGAACCTGGTTTAGTTTTTATTGATAGGTTAAACGAAGACAACCAAGTTCCAAGTACTGGAGAATATAAAACTTTGGCTCCTTGCGGAGAAGTTGGTCTTGTTGAAGGTGAGACATGTCAATTTTCTTATATTAACTTAGGAAAATTTGTGAATTCTGGGCAAGTTGATTATTTTAATTTAGAAAAAGCCGTTAAATCAACAGTAAGATTTTTAGATGATGCCGTAGAATATAATATTTCTAAATATGCTGATGATTTTAATAAAGACATCGCCGAAAAAAGAAGAAAAATTGGGTTAGGTGTTTGTGGATTCGCAGATTTACTAGCCAAGATGGGTATGAACTATGATAGCCCAGAAGCTAGAAAAGTTGCTGAAGATATTTTTAGTTTTATAAATTTTTCTTCTAAAGAAGAATCTGTTCAGTTGGCAAAAGAAAGAGGGTCTTTTAAATCTTTTAACGAATCAAAATATACTACCAATGAAAGTATTATATTAAAATATTCAAAAAATAAAACAGAAAAAGTTTCTTCAAAAATGTGGCTAGAGTTAGATAAAAAAATTAAAAAATATGGCATAAGGAATTGTGCTACAATTTCTATACCTCCAACTAGTAGGTCTAGTCTTATTATTGGAGCATCGCCATCTATAGAGCCATATTTTAGCGATATATTTGATATTTCCCCAGAAGGACAAATATCAATGATTGAATCAATACAAAAATTTACCGATGAATCTATATCTAAAACAGTCAATATACCAGAGACATTATCTTCTGATGATATTAAAAAAATAATTATGCGGGCTATTGACTCAAATCTTAAAGGTATTACAATTTATAGAGATAAATCAAGAATTGCCCAACCTAAAAAGAAAATTCATTAATTATATATTTTATGAACAAATTTAATTTTCAATATTGTCAAAAAATAGTTGTTTTTTCTAAAGATTCAGAAAGTATTTTATTGTGCAAAAGGAAAGGGGAGAATGATTATAACGAAGTTTATTCTTTTATTGGAGGAAAGATGGAAGTTGAAGACGGATCTATAATTAAGGGTTTAGAAAGAGAAAAAAGGGAAGAAGTTGGAGAAGATTGTAAAATTAGAGTCTATACCGAATTTACAACAAATGTTTTTTTTATGAAAAAAAGCGGAGATCCAATGGTTTTGCCTCATTATTATGCTGAATTTATAGAAGGAGAAATTGTTATAAATGAAGAATATTCTGATTATAAATGGGTAAAAATTAAAGATCTTAAAGATTTTGAGCCTAAAATATCAACCATTCCTGATATAGTCAATAAACTTTTAAAAATAAAAAATATAATTTTGTCCGAAGATTCAATTATTATATAAATTCTAATGTTACCAAAAAATAAAATTATTATTTTATTAATAATAATTGCCTTAATGTCGGCAGTTTTTTTGGTTTATTTTTTTATTATATGTCCGTCTTCTAAAATTAAAGCACAATCAGAAAATAATTCTCCAGTACAAAATACTATACAAGAAAAAAATGATATATTAGCGCAAAACGGTATAACGTGGGGGGTAGATTTTTCACAATTTCAAGCAAAATATTTAGAATTAGATTGGAAAGAAGTTTATTCAGCGATAATCAACGATTTGGGCGTTAAAAATATAAAAATTCATACTAATTGGAAATTAGTTGAACCAGAAAAAGATAATTATTCTTTTGATGATACTGATTGGCAAATACAACAGGCAGAACAAAATAATGTAAAAATTATTTATGTGCTTGGTATGAAAACTGGACGCTGGCCCGAATGTCATATTCCAGCTTGGGCAAAAAATCTTTCAGAAAAAGATCAACAATCAGAATTGTTAAAATATATTACAGAAGTTGTATCGCGATATAAAAGCTCTAATGCAATAGTATATTGGCAGGTAGAGAATGAGCCTTTTTTACAATTTGGCAATTGTCCAATCTGGTATTATGATAATGACGATTTTTTAAAGCAAGAAGTTGCTTTAGTAAAATCGTTAGATTATTCAAGACAGATAATTATTTCTGATTCTGGTGAAGAGTCTAATTGGCTAAGCGCCGCAACGGTTGGTGATATTGTTGGAACAACAATGTATAGGAACGCGTGGCCAGAAGGAACAGATACTTTCAACACCGATTCTTATACTTTTTTAAATCCTAAAGCTTACACCAATAAAGCGCAAGTTATTAAAAAAATGTTTAATAAAGATGTAATTGGCATAGAATTGCAGGCAGAACCTTGGACGCCAATTATGGAAACTTCGTTAGAACAACAATCAGAAACTATGACGCCAGATATGTTTAATCAAGATGTTGAATTTGCCAAACAGAGTAAGTTAGATAAAATTTATTTTTGGGGAGTAGAATGGTGGTATTGGATGAAAGAAAAGCAGAATCAGCCCGAAATATGGAATGAAGCAAAAAGTCTTTTTCAAAATAATATTTAATTTTTTATTGTATTGAAATTTGATATTGTGCTATAATTAAATTGTAATAATAAAAAATATGACAATATTAGAAATATCTCAAATAATATTTAATCTTGTAATATCAACAGCCGTAATCGTAGTTGCCGCATTGATTAGTATCATAGCTTACGATATTATAAAATTTACAAAAGCTGTAAAAAAAATGGTCGATGGTATTAATAAGGAATCAGAAGAATTATATAATAAAATTAATAA
>Ga0224525_1000633_pt1 | contig 15593 bp, 14 predicted proteins | sample CFST100metaG_FD_179874 | JGI IMG/M metagenome (GOLD analysis project Ga0224525, IMG submission 179874) | Peat soil microbial communities from Stordalen Mire, Sweden - C.F.S.T100 | ecosystem: Environmental > Terrestrial > Soil > Wetlands > Peat | place: Sweden: Norrbotten County, Stordalen Mire...
CGGAGATACGGCTAACTTTGCTAATCGGTTGATGAATGAAAATAACGAAAACATTAAACAAGAAGTACTAAAATCTTTTAATTAATTTGTCCAACTTATAGGGGGTTAAGACACTCTCCCAGAACTAACCAGAATCAACCTGGTGAAGTCTGGTGATATTTAGGTCATATTAATTACAAGACAGCCCTGGGCGTTTTTATTTGTTGGTAGGTTCTTGCTAGGCTTTTGGTGGATTTAATGACAATCTGTTTAAATTTAAACAAAGATCGTTGGTAACTAACACCATTCTTTTATTATTGGAAAAGTCAATGATTATGACAATAGTTGACCTGAATTAGTTGACCATCAACAACAGCAGTTAAATGTTTGTTGTTTATATATTGTAAAATCCCAAGAACAACTAAAAAAGAACCGTATCAGCAAGCTTGACAAGAATTGTGCGGATTTTATTGATTACCAATTCTTCTCCACTATATCCTACATTGAAAAACAGTGTTCTGTAAATGACTGGAAAAAACACATCCATATAGACAAAAAAATAGCCAGGACAATTTCCCTGGCTATTTTCATATCAAATAATTATCACAATCTTATGACTGGATAGCTTTCTCTGTGAGTTTTATTGCTTCGTCTATATGTTTTAATGCCCTGGCTCGTAGTCCCTGGGCAAAATTATTATCTTCTTCCTTGCTTACATCTTCACGTTCCTTTTTCAGAAAATCAATAGCGGTCTTCTTGATATCATTGATAGCTGCATCAATCTGTTTAACAGCTTCAACTTCGTCTGTTGTTCTCTGCCAGTTCCCGGGCTGATGTTCAAGCATCCAACGGGCTGCTCGCAAATCGGATAGGGCATGAAGGTAATTAGGATGATCAGGTTTCATCCCACTTGCATTAAATCCTGTTAAAAGGGAAATAAATCCTATCGCAATTACTAACATCAATTTTTGAATTTTCATATGGTTTACGATTTAATTAATAAGTGTTATGATTTACCATTATCATCATAAACTAAGCAACAATAAAAGAAGTGGTTAATTAAAGAGGATTTACAAAAGCCCAAAGTTATGTAATAAACTATAATAGTCGGACAATCCGAAAACCGTCCCCCTGACTCATCTCGTTAAATTCTATTTTACGTTCCCGTTGTTTTCTACTTCTTTCCGGCACGCTTGACTTTTCGCTGTGCCCTGGCGGCTTGTCGTTGTTGCTTGGCAGGCCTGGCTTTTTGATATCGCCCTTGTGTGTTAACACCTTGCCCATCCGCTTTTTTCAATGCGACTGGGGTAGCTTTTACTTTATTTTCAGATACAAATTGGTTTCGATTCTTGCTGGCCACTTTTTGGTGTGACGTTTGTTCTGATGTTGAGTGCACATGAGTCTCCCTCATGGCTACTTCTTCTTGCTTAGTGGGTCGTGTCCTTACACCACCTGGACCATTGAAACTGGTCCGGTTAACCGTTCTATTATTGACTATTACGGAACGATCCACATATGTGTTATGTATGACTGTCGTATTAACATTCACAACTGCAGTGTTATATCGGAAGTGTCCACCTTCCCATCGTCCTCCATAATAGCCTGAACCACCATATCCATACCCATAGTTCACGCCTCCATAGTATCCAACATGCGGCCCCCAATAACCGGCATAAAAACCATAATAACCACCCGTGAATCCCCAGTAGCAAGGTGTCCACAAATAACCAGACTCAGGAGGACTTACCCAAACACCGGGGACCCAATAATACCCATCAGCACTATAAGCCCAGTAGCCTGGTGTCCAAAGATAGCCATCAACAGGGCATTCCGGTTGTGAATAATCGAGCAGTGGTGGAGGAGCTTCTTGTGCTCTCATCTCAATGCCAAGTGTGTCTTGTGCATAAGTCTTTGGCGATTCCATATAACGAGAGCAACCCGACGACATAATCGACAAGAAGGAAAAAACAATTGAAATACTTTTAATCATTTTCATAAAAAGGGAGTTTTAACAACACTGTAAAAGTCCGAAGACTTAAATAAGAATATGTTACACAACCTTTAAAATTAGTTACATCATTCACACATTGTTGAGTTCATCATTCAATATGAAAAATCCAGATTTTTAATAATTTTTTGATTTAATTTCTTCTAAGAGGCAAACGGCTACCTACCAATCATTTAATTTTCGAATCTCTGATCAAATTATTCTGGATAATCCACGATAATTCAAGAATCCTTTTGTAACCAAGATGGTTGGAATAAGCTTAAACATAAATAGAGCATACCCGGACATCTATTACCTGATTTAATAATATTTTATAATTCGTCAATGATTCTTAGAAATATTGCAAGCATTTAAAATTAATTGACTCAATTTAACCTTAGTCTGTCTTTTAATCATTTGTTATTTTATCAAAGGGAAAACAAGGTTTATCAAAATCACTCATATGAATGGCAACCTTTACTCAAAAGAATCGTATAGCGATAAAATGAACTTTTAGTAAAAGATGCATCCTTGAATTAAATCTATTACAATATACTTTATTTCAATATGATCCGTTTGACAAGGTTAAAGTGAAACGACAAATTATAAACATAAATTAAAACTATTCATAAACTATATTAAACCTTTTACGAATAAAAACATCTAAAAAGAAAGAATTATTTTTTTTAAACTTTAAACCAATTACATTATTATGGAAATAAGAAAATTCATTTTCAGGCTATCATTCTTATTTATAGCTGCAAGTCTTACACTATATTCTTGTAAGAAGGATTCTTCAACTTCAACCGGCAATCCTCTTACAAGCCAACAAACAATTCAGGTGCAAAATTCCGATGCTCAGGATGCTCTTGCAGATAAAACAGAGGAAGATGTTGACAACAAACTTGATGAACTACAAAACAATAATTATGGAGCTACCATTTCGAAATCGTTACTTGCAAACCTAACAGATACAGTCGTAATAACTGTTGACCACCCTGATACCACTACTTTCCCTAAAATTGTTACACTTACTTACTACAGCTATATTGATAGTTCTGCAAATGAACCCATTATTAAAAACGGTAAAATCACTGTAACAATTACAAGTGCTAATCCTACACATCGAAAATTGATTTCAAGATCGATGGTATTTGATAATTTCGCTGTAACCACAGATAGCACAACGATTAAGATGAATGGAACACGTACAGTCAGCAGGCAAAAAGAGGCTGTTAAATTTAACGGGCTTCAATCCATTAGAATCTCCGTTACTGATAACATTACTGCTGCGATGAAATTTGCTGTATCAACTACAGGTGAAACTGATACACTCTATTTTACACGAAATGTTAATAAAGTGCGAACAGCAGTTTTACATTTCAGAAATGTTATTTATAAGCCGCTTGACCTTATTCACATTCTGTTCAGGCATGTTGCTACGTCGGATACAATTGCATATAATGGTACTGTCACAGGTATTAATGAAAAAGGCGATACATATACTAAAACTATTACTTCACCTCTTATTATAACAGATTATAGAGGAAGCCTAGTAATCTCTTCCGGAGCAATAACTTATGTGGTTGGTACTGATTCATTTGATATAACTTTTAAGGTTGACCCTGCTCACAAGCATTTCATACTTGTAACAATAACAAACAACCTGACAGGTAAAACAAAGAGTTTCGATCGTAGGTTCGGACGCTTATTTAAAAAATGGTGGTAATATCTAGCATACAATTGAAAAACCGGACATTGTGCCGGTTTTTTCTTTTTATATTGACCCTTTAGACTTAATGGATAATACTTTATTTAAATTGAAATCAATCTGGTCTTAAAAAAACCATCCACCCAAAGAATCAACTCAGATGGATGGCATTAACCTAAACCTTACAAATGAAAAAGGAGCAATCTGAACTCCTATTTACCATATCTCAAAGTTTAATGAATTCCACCCTTCTGTTAAGTGCTTTATTTTCAGGAGTATCATTAGGTGCAATAGGTTGGGTTTCACCCAGACCATCAGATTCAAGCCGCGACGCATCAATACCAAAAGTTTTTACCAGTTCATTTTTTACCGATGCACCTCTCCGTTTTGAAAGGTCAAGATTAGCTGCAATACCTCCATCGCTGTCTGTAAAGCCTACTATTTTCACTTTTACATTGGGGTTTTCATTCAGAATAGAAGTTATTTCTTTTAATGTGCCATATGATTCAGGTTTAACAACATCCTTGTTCACATCAAAATAAATTCCATAGCTTACCAGTTTACCTTCGGTAATAAGCTTGTTACGCATATCAGGGGCGCCAACTGCAAGACGGATGTTGGTAACCATTGCAGTTCCTTCTTCAAAACGTATTCTGTCCATTTTTACACTTGGGAGAGAGAAAGCTCTGGGGAGGTCAAACAGTTTGTTCTGGTCTTGGTAAAGCCTTACCCTTCCTTTTTGAACCCAGAGGGCAATATGATATTTTTGATCTAATTTTTCATAATACTGAATATCCCCTTTACTTCCGGATAAACCCAAATCGTGACCTTCTTCGCTATTGATGTAAGTTTTGTAAGTGGGATTTCCGTAGTCGCAACAGAAATCGAAACCCGCCTGCCCAGGGAGTCCGCCACCATCGAATGCTTTAACTATCTTGGCTTGCATAAGGAGAAAATGATACCCCCTAATTCTGCCATCTAATCCTTTTGTAGGAACAATATCAAATTCAATTGTATAATTTTCTGGAAGTGTCAATAATTGGTCTGTCCAGATAGACCCCATGCCATCAAATTTCATCCAATTGCCTGGGTATAAATTGGTTGTCACAACCTCAGCCGTTCCATTGGTATTCCACAAAGCAGGAAAGTCTCCTACAACATCCTGGCTGAAATCGTCAAAGAAAACTATCTTTTCACCGGGAATAAAATCATACTTTGAATATGACTGTAATCCGGGCTGCTTCTGGTCAGAATTCTGGTTGTCTTTATTATTCCCTGTTTTAGTTGTATCTGTTGAAGAAGTTTTTCCATCTTTTTGAACCTGTTTGTTCTGGTCTGTTTTACTTTTAGTTCCTTTTATTCCGTTTTGGACAGCATCAATACTCTTTTTAAGATCAAACTTAAATTGACCATAAGAATTAAATGAAAAGCAGACAATTGTTATCACCAGAAAACTTCTTATAAGGGATTTCATTTAATAGATTATTAAATTTATAATTCATAACGGTATTCCAATTTAAAGTTAAAAAAAAAGGATTATTATATATCAGTTTACATTTCTTTAATACCACAGAGTTTTCTAATTGATATTTAGAAAGAAACTATGCTGAACAAAATTGAATCGTTTATACAAAAGACAAACGCTTTGACCACTTCTAGCAAGTCAGATTACACTTAACAAACATAACTAAACAACAAGCATATAACGAAAGTAAAGGATAGTCAAGGTCAATAATTTTACCAATAACCACTGAGGTGATGCCTAATAAGTACAATTAATAATACCGTTTGTTATAACCACATCGGAAGCTTTTACCTGGGGTACAACAGTTGCCGTAAACGTGCCCTGGATAGCTGTGTCTGTGAGTTTAGTAATATTAATGGTAGCACTTGAACCGGTTATTGAAGCTACAGCTTTATATAGAGACAGGCTTTTACTATAAGTTACAGAAGTATAATCATCTGCAGATGTACCAGGTATGGCATAAGTACCAATAGTTATGACAGAAGAAGGCGAATTGATTTCAATGATAACAAACGGAGTACTCAACCCTGCAATAGTCGTATCTTGAGCATTAATAAGGATTTGATTGGTCATGGTGGCAATAATTTCTACGGATTTCATTGGAATTGAATAATTCACTCCGCCAGCGGTGAGTGTAATAGTACCTTTTGCAGCATATTTTCCACTTTTATAGGCTGCCTTTATATCAGTATTGGTGTCGCTCTTTTTACTGCAACCCATCATTAGAATCCCTGTTACTGCTACTAAACAGATTAATAGATTTCTTTTCATAAGATTTAGTTTTTAATAATTTTAAAAGTTTTTATTTTGTAAAACCTGACAAATGCAAAATCGAACTCCTATTTTTCTACTAAAGGGCCTTTTATACAGCGAACTGAAAAACCAGCTTGTTTACTATTACTCAGATTATGATCATAGGCTCCATTATAATACAATCCACGAAACCATCCATTATTGGAATCATATTCTGTAGCTGTCCAGAAATATCCTGTATAACCCATGAAGTTGTATGTACCTTCATATCCACGATATCCCCCTGGAAGGGCCGTAAAACCGGTTACATTAGTTGCACCGGTATTTGGGCTTGCCCAATGAGTTGTTCCTGTCTCTTTTAATTTGCTACCAGCTATAGTATCACCTCCCAAATAGGTCATCAGCGTTGTAAACTCCACATTAACAGGAACATGCCATCCATCAGGGCAGATATTACGGGTATCAGTCACTGCATACCAGGTATATAATCGGCCATAGGTAGCTACATCGTTCTCATTTCCGCTTGAAGGCCATTGATATTTTGGTGTGCTTTCTGCTGAGATATCTGTTGTTGGTACAGGTGTTGTTCCAATTAAATCACCGTTAACGTATTTGGTTGTTTTTAGGTTTTCAGCCATCCAAACCTGAGTACCTATGGTTACAGTTTTATAAACATTACCGTCTTTGTCAATTACACTAGGGGTCGTATCATCAGAAGACTTCTTGCAACTATTGGAAAGAATTAATACAAATCCTAATACTGTTAATACTGAAATCCAGATTTTGTTAGTCTTTTTCATGTCAGTTAAATTTTATAAGGGTATCCTTTTGCTTTGTTTTAATTTTATTTTATTGAGTACATTTTATACTTCCCAAAACGAGGCTGATATGTCATGAACATTAAAACTAATAAGTTCATAGTTTATTATACAATATTACTTTTTGTCAAATAATATTATAGTGAGTAATATCATGTTATATGGTTAAAATAAATAACCATCCACCCAGGACTTAACCCAGATGGATGGCATTAACCTAATCCTAACAAATGTAAAACTGAACTCCTATTCTCCTTGTCTCATGAAAAATAATGCTTGTTTTTACTATCATATTCAAGACAAGATGGACAACATTTTGAAGAAGGATGTGTTTTCAAGGCTTTCATTATTGCTTCTTGAACATTATTAAATAATCCTAAATTAATTCTATGTTCTGATTTTGGTAAAAATCTACAACCTAATCTGTGGACTTCATGAACTCCATTGGTTTGTGCATTTTTATTAAGACAATAATACCTATGCATCAGTACTTCTTTTACAATTAAAAATTAAATAACCAATGAACAATTGATTTAACCAAAGTTACAAGACAACTATAATATAAGTCAAGTATTTGGATAAAAATATTTTTAACAAACAATCCATTTAAATGAACTCAACGTTACCATCACCAAAATCCCTCATTAGAAGAGGGATAATGGGAATGGAATTAGCATTGTTGATTTTCAGTGGTTCTTGATTACTTAAAGTCGAGGTAGAACCATCTCAGAACAACAATAAAGAAAATGCAGTATGACTCGACTAAATATCCCAGAGTTCTTGTTGTTTTGTTTTGGATGTTCTGTGAAAGCAGACCGGATTTTGAGGTGGTCAGAGAAGGATGGATTTTAGGATTAGTATCAGGATATAGGAAGTTTCTTAGTAGACAAGAGGTTTGAAATATCTAACCCCGATCTGGTCAGAGACATGGCTGATATAATTGGGTTCGAGAAGATTAAATCTATGATAAAGGGACACTGCCGTCAGTACTTAAAGTACTTCTAGATGACAGTTCGTTTATTTATTTGAAAATCTTAGAATTAAAATTGACTTTGGTACTAATTCATAGTAAATTTACTTCAGGATAAGAGTCTTTTAATTAATTTCTTAGTAGTATTTATATTCTAATGTCATGAAAAAATCAAAATTAATAGGTGTAATAATCCTTTTAGGATTGTCTGGAATGTTGCAGGCACAAAAAGAGAAAATAACAGTACATTCTCAGGCTGATCTTCCAAGGCTGACTTATAAGGTGGATATTTTGCCATCAGAATTTCTGACTGCAGATGAACCATTTAAGAAGCTTATTGCAGAATACAAAAAGGACATCCTTGATATAATGGAAAAATACAAAATTGAAGACACCAGTACACTGAAGGAATATTATGGTGATCTAGGGTCTTTTGCTTTAATTGAAGCAGATTATTCGAAATATAGAAAATTTGGCGAAATAATTAAGAATCTGGAGACAAAACCCTCTGCTAAACTAATGAGTGGCATTTTTGACAAAGCCGTTATAGCATCAGATAGTGCCAGAGAAAGCAAAACTGATCTTTTTCATGAAAATCTAAAATCATCTGTAGAAAAACTCCCTTGGGAAATTGTCAGGGATGAAGTGAAATCCCAGAAAGGGGGCGCTGAAATAGTTAATGAGAACCTGATAATTGGAAGTCTACAGAGTCAGTACGATCCAGCAGCTAAAAAAACCGGAATAATAAGTGGTGAAATAGCAAGAGCAATCATCGGAGATAGATTTTTTATAGAAAAAATGCTTCCATACAAAAACATAATTGTCGATGTATTGCAGAACTATATTGACAAGAATAATGTTGAAAAGAAAAATATATGGGATGACCGCGATGTTTCCTTTTCCGATGAACAAAACCTTAAAACTGTAGTGATTGGTATCTGGGATGGCGGAGTCGATCCTACAGTATATGGACCCATAATGTTTCAGAACAAAAAGGAGACATTAGATGGTAAAGACAATGACGGGAACGGCTATATTGATGATATATATGGGATTGCTTATGATCTTCACAATTATAGAACTACAGGAGCCTTACTTCCATTGGATGAAAACCAGCGCAAACGCTATCTTGAGATGATTTCGCAGGTTAAAGGATTACTCGATGTAACGTCAAATATAGAAAGTCCTGAGGCAAAAGATTTAAAGCAGAAAATGGCAAATTTAAAACCGGAAGATGTTTCATCTTTCATAGAGGAATTAAATCTATATATTGATTATATCCACGGTACACATGTTGCAGGTATTGCATCAGCAGGTAACCCTGCTGCCCGTATTCTTATTGTTCGCATAACTTATGATTACAAGATTATTCCTACACCGCCAAATAAAGCTGACATTGAAAGATTTGCAAAAGACTGTATGGACAACATAAATTATTTCAAGGAACATGGGGTTAGAGTTGTAAATATGAGTTGGGGTGACACTCAAAAAGAATATGAGAGTGCCTTAGAAGCAAATGGCATTGGTAAAGATTCTGAAGAGCGTGCCAATTTAGCAAAAGAGATGTTTAATATTGCTTACGAAGGTATCTCTAATGCTATTAAAAGTGCACCAGAGATTCTTTTTGTCGCTGCAGCCGGTAATTCAAACGATAATGTCGAATTTTCAAAATCTTACCCCGCCAGCCTGGGTCTACCAAACTTAATAGTTGCGGGAGCAGTTGATCAGGCTGGGGATTTTGCCAGTTTTACATCTACAGGTAAATCAGTAGATGTATATTCTGATGGTTTTGAGGTTGAAAGTTTTGTGCCTGGTGGTAAACGCATGAAATTGTCGGGAACATCAATGTCTGCTCCGGCTGTTGTCAATCTTGCAGCTAAATTAATTGCCCTTGATCCATCGTTAACTCCTGATAAAGTCAAAGAACTGATTAAAAAAGGTTCAGACCTTAGTTCTGATGGGAAAAGATTATTAATAAATCCGAAAAAAACAATTGGATTGATTAAAAAGTAGAACCATTAAGATCTGAGTGGGAATGTCAATAACCTTGCCCATAGTTGGCTTGAACAAATTGACCACCAAAACCTGGAGTTAGATCCTTGTTGTTTCGTTTTGTGTGCTCGGTGAAGGATGACCGGATTTTGTTGTGGTCAATATATACACCTTGGGAAAGTCCCTTTTATTTTGAAAAACCGGGCCAAATTTTTAAATCCGTTTTGACGAAAAGTCAACTTTTGAGATTTCCGGGCAAAAAATTTCTTTTAGAGTATTGACCCCCATATTTAAACACCATTTTCCCCTATTATGGAGAGGGGATACGTGAGGAAGCCCGACCGGGAGGTCATGCCCGGGGCAGGAGATGGGTGATGACCCGGACGAAAATAAAAAGTCAAACTGCATATACTTTATATTCATTTTATCCCCATCTCTTGACCTCCCGGGAACCCGCAAACCAATAAATGCAAGTCAATTTGCATAACTAACGTGCAGATTGAGTTATGAAACCCGGAGTTAAATCTTTGTTATTTTGTTTTGAATGTTCGATGAAAGAAGACCGATTTTTTTGTGGTCAGAGAAGGACGGATTTTACACTTCGTTTCAGGTTATTGCTTAAATCATAATAGAATAAGACATCTCCTGATTAAAAATGCGCTAAATGAGTGCTGTATCTGCAATACCAATAAAAAGAAACTCAACTTAATCGAATTTCAGCAGTAGAAACTAATTAAACAGCATTATACAAAAAATAGATTATTAGTACTGCTTATTAATGCAATATTACTTTGAAGGTTCCTTCGGTTTGGTACTGCTTCCAATATCCGCAACTACCTTCCATGTACCATTAACCTTTCGATAAACAGTAATATACTTACCGTGGTCTGTTCCCGTTCCGTTCAGGCCTAAACCTGTATAAGCCCAACTCCCATATTCAATAGCCAAATCACTGGATGCGGCAATCTCGACTCGATCAGTAGTCCAGTTAACAACCTCTTTAGGATTTTGTTGCTGAGTTTGAGTAAACGATTTCTGAATCGCAACTGGGCCGACAGCGGGTTCTTGATTCTCATTATACTCTATTCCATCATTGGCAAAGAGTGCAGCTATACCAGCATCATCATGGTTCTTTATTAATTCAAGCCAATTCATCGAGATTGAGCGAATAGCTTGTTCTTCAGCTTTTAAATCTACTTGCTTCTTCTCAACCTTTTGTCCAAAGGCTGCCAGTGAGAAAAAAATCAAACTCAAAAAGACAATTTTTTTCATAATTACAGGATTTTACAGTCATTTTAAAATGAGTTAATTATAAATCAAAGTTACATCACCAAAATGCCGATGTCAATTTTATTTTTACAGACCGATTAATTATATTAAAGTATTAAAACGACCTGCCCGCAGAACCGACAATGAGGGTAAAGTTTGTAACTCATCTGAAGGAAGACTAAAAAAAGAACTCACATTTGAAATCAAAGGGTGTTTAAAAGGTGCCAGAAAGCCATTGGAAGTTGGCACATTATTATTTCCTGTGATTATAGCTTTAGCTTTCCCGTTAGGATAGATATAATTCAGAATATCAAAGCTATTTCCCCGTTGAATAGCGGTGAACAAATGGATTGAAAAACCTTGTAAGTACAATTAACATTTTTACGATATTTTAAGGTCGCCACGGATAGATCATTTTGAGCCAACCTTTCCCTTTAAAATCTATATAAACTCTCCCAGAATTGACCAGAATCAATCTGGTGAAGTCTGGTGATATTATGTCTTAAAAAAATTATATGACAACCTATGTAGGATTTTTTGTTTGTTGCCGGATTTTTAATGGATTTAATGACAATCCGTTTAAATTTAAACAAAGGTCGGTGGTAATTAACACCATTCTTTTTATAATGTACTTTGATTGGGAAAGCCGGAGACCCTGACCACTTTTGGCCGGAAAATCCTTACCATCAGAAGCCGGAGTTAAATGCTTATCAATTAATAATTTTCACCAAAGGCAGGAATACCGGCGAAATGTGGTCAATATGCCTGGTTTTTGCATATATAAATAAATTTTATCTATAATTATTATCTATCTATCTTTAAGCTTACCTCAGAGGTCAATTCTCCCAATTTCTAAAAAACTTCTGGCTAAAAGTCACACAACATACTAGAATAATGGCTGAACATACAAAAGGCTGCCAATTCATAGTCGATTCCTTTATAATACATTGAGTTTCCCCAAGTAAGTTAGTTGGGGAATATAACCCAGCTTTACCGAGCATAGAAATACCACCTAATAAAAAGGTAGTACCCAATGCCAAAATACCTGCTAATAGAGAAGTTTTGACCAAAATGCTATAAAAAATAGTAATAAACTGAATGACTATTAAATACAAAAGTACGACAACCTCAATTTTAGTAAAAACAATAATTGGGAACGATCCAAAAAAAACTGTAATGTAAAAAGCTACGGTAAAATACCCAGCAACCATGGAAACAAAAAGGACGATCAATTGAGATGAAAACTTACTTAAAATAAACAGATTTCTTGAAACAGGTTTAACAAGCAAAAAAACAGCCGTTCCAATTTCCTTTTCCTTTGCTACTGTTCCCATATTCAACAGAATTAATATAAAAACACCCAGTTGAGAGATATTTTTTGTGTATTGTGCGATTGCATCTTTCCATGTACTTTCAGAAACTGTTATATAGATATTTTGATTTTTCATCATGGAAGAAAGCATTGCTGGTAAATATTTTGCAAGAAGAGGAGAAGTAATTCCAAAAAAAATAAATACCACAATTAAAATTATAAAACGCCTCGACCTTATTTGTTCAATTAACTCTTTATGGATTAGCACTCCAAATTGGTTTGTTTTCATTTGATTGGAATTATTGTATCAACTTCACAAAAATATCTTCAAGGTTGGCATCTAAAATTTCAAACTTGCTAATAGAAAAATGATTTACAGAAATAAATTCGAAAATTTTATTCTTAATTTGCTCAATATTCAATGCATTTATTTGTAATTTATTTATTTCATCATTAATAACAATATCCCAATTCAAATCGCGAAAAGCATCTATGAATGATTGCATTGACTCACGGGTTTCAAACCCCACTTCAATTTGTTGGGAAGAATACTTCTTTTTCAACTCTTGCATGGATCCCTGAATCACCAATTTTCCTTTATTGATAATGGCAACCGAATCACAAATTCTCTCAACATCAGAAAGAATATGAGTAGACATAAAAATGGTTAGGTCCTTTTTAAGATTCCGGATAAATTCCAATATTTCTTTTCTGCCCATGGGATCAAGTGCCGAAGTCGGTTCATCCAAAAACAGTACTTCCGGTTTCCCCATCAGTGCTTGTGCGATCCCCAACCGTTGGACCATCCCCCCGGAATAGGCTGAAATTTTTTTATCGGCAGCTTCTCCCAAACCTGCCATCTCTAATAATTCACAGGCCCTTTTCTTGCTTTCAACATGGGAAAAACCAAATACCTTTCCAACAAATACCAATAGTTCCAGGCCTCTCATATAACCGTACATCTTGGGTTCCTGACCAAGATACCCGATTTTCTGCCTTAGGCGGATTGAGTTTACTTTTACTTCCTCTCCGGCTACAGTGGCATCACCACTTGTAGGTTTCATTAATCCAGTTAATATCTTTATTGTAGTAGTTTTCCCGGAACCATTGGGACCCAGAAAACCAAATACAGTATTCTCCTCCACAGTTAAGTCAAGGCCGCTTAGAGCAAACGATGATTCACCCGTATATTGTTTTTTTATACCCCTACAGTTTATTATCATCCGAGTTTTTGATTAGGATAATATACAGGATAGCCCCGATAAAGTTTATACAGATAAATAAAACCAGCCATACCCATTTGTTCATCCATCTGAATTGTTTTCTTTTTAACCAGTCTAAAAGGCAATAAAGAATAAGTCCCAACTGTATAATAACCAAAGGAATGATACCCCATAAATACGTTATCTCATTTTTCATGTCGATTGAATAAATGGTAATATTAACATTACATTCATTTAGTATTATTAATGAAATTTACGATATCATCAGATAAACCCTCCTTTAATGGTAAATCCGGATTATTGTAAGTCGCCATATTCTTTTGAATATCTGAATCCGATTCCTTTAACGTATGATTCATATTCTCAATAATTAAAAGTTTTGCACTTGTGTTTGCTGCTGAAAGTAATTTAGAGTCATTTACAGTTACTTGTAAATCCATTGTCCCTTGGATAATTAAAACCGGGATTTTCAATTTACCAATCTCTTTTGCTGGGTCATACTTTATCCATGAAATCATGTATGGTTGAACACTTGGACGATATAATGAAACTAAACTGGGATTTACATTTGAAACTGTTTTCCCAATTTTTAAACTATCAAGTATTTTATTTGATTCATCAAGTAATAGTGGCGGTAATTTAGTTTTTAGTTGCTCCTGTAATATTTTATCTGCTGATTTTCCCGCTCCAGCAATAGAAATAAATCCCGATGTATTTGTATGTTCGGCTGCGATCATTCCAACTAATGAACCTTCACTATGCCCTAAAAAATATATCTTCGAAAATCGCCTATCAGATTTTAATAACTCAATCCATAAAACAACATCATTAATATAGGTCTCAAATCTTAGGTCACTTTCACTAGTCATAGCATGTTTACTTTCCCCAACACCCCGTTTATCAAATCTGATTGAAGAAATGCCATTTTTAGCTAAACTTTCTGATATCATTTTATAGGCATTTGTATTTAAGCCAAATGTATTATTACCATCTCTGTCGGTAGGGCCAGAACCCGCAATAATAAGAACTACCGGAGATATTTTAACATTATGTGGAATCGCTAATGTTCCATAAATATCTCCTGTTGAAGTTTTTAATATAATTTCAGATTCAGAAAATATAGAATCATTTTTTACCTGTGCAAATAAACATATTGATAAAAGGTTCAGAGCAATAATAAATGAAAATCTTTTCATATTTAAAATCATTTTAGTAAATAATTCGAAGTTGGTTTTTTCATATTGAAATTAATTAGTGAGTGGGGTATATTGTAATTAAATACATAGAAAACAAATAAGTTAGAACCAATGAAATTATAAATACGACAATAAAAAGGACGACTGATTTTATGCCTTTCAGGTTTGAAGAAACCCTAAATGCGTTAAACATAAGTGTAACCATCCATAGTAAAGTTAATATGGACAAAGTCATCAATGCAAAAGCAGTGATAGCATTACCAATTGATAAATTAACCGGATTACCAATATGCAGTCCTTTCCATAATAAATATTTTGAAAATAGGGTGAAGGAATTTGAAAAACCAATCCATGAAACGATTATGTATGGAGCCCGGGCAAGCGCCTGTGTGCCTATGATATCGATAAAACGCACCGCAGATGCTGAAAAAATGACAGATCCAAAATATAGAATTAAAGAAAAAACCAGCCAGTTTGCGAGACTCTGGATTATAAAATACCAAAGAGGAAAGTCAGGACAAATTTTCACAGAAATTAAATCAGGGAAATTGGTATGGCTTAAATAGCCTATAAAAGCTGTGGCTAGTATGATTAAAATTCCTGCAATAAGTGATTTTATACCAGCAATAAATTTAAACGGATTTAATAAAACGGGAATCATTGGTTATCTTTTTTAAGTTCATCAATTTTACTTATTAGGTCATCCAACATATTACGCACAGTAGGATAACTTAACTTTAATTTTTGTGCCATTAATTTCAAGCTACCGCTGTATTGGATAAAATCAATAATAAAATCTTGTTCCCGTTGCTCCAACTTCAGAAGAACTGGTAATTCAAATGACCCATTGATTATTGT
>Ga0224525_1000634_pt1 | contig 15558 bp, 12 predicted proteins | sample CFST100metaG_FD_179874 | JGI IMG/M metagenome (GOLD analysis project Ga0224525, IMG submission 179874) | Peat soil microbial communities from Stordalen Mire, Sweden - C.F.S.T100 | ecosystem: Environmental > Terrestrial > Soil > Wetlands > Peat | place: Sweden: Norrbotten County, Stordalen Mire...
CCCCCCATCTTTATTTGTTTTGACGCCACAAAATTTGCATATATTTTTAAGTTTCTTGGAATCAATTACTTCTTCATCCATGTGTCGCCGAAATCCTCTGTTTTGCCGCGATGTGAATTTGCAGGTGTTTTGTCCATTCTCCTCTCGCGCCAGCCGGAATTCGCTCCTGTAAAGTTGAAAGAGGCGCTTCGCACATTTTGCGCGGGATTTTTGCGCCTCGGGCTCTCTTCTTTTGACGACTCCCTCCAATCCGGACGATCTGGCTGAGCTGCTGCGCTCGGTCTTCGGCTTTTCCGGCTTCCGCGCCAATCAGGAGGCGGTTTGCCGCGCGGCCATCGCGGGCCGTGACCTGTTGCTGGTGATGCCGACCGGCTTTGGCAAGTCGCTGTGCTACCAGTTGCCGGCGATTGCGCTGGGAGGAACGGCGCTGGTGGTCTCGCCGCTGATTGCTCTGATGGAAGACCAAGCGGCCAAGCTTACGGCGCTGGGCCTCCGGGTGGGGCGGATTCACTCCGGCCTCGAGCGGGCGCAGGCGCGGCAGACGTGCGTGGACTACCTGCAGGGGACACTGCAATTCCTGTTCATTGCGCCGGAACGGCTGCGCGTGCCGGGCTTTGGCGAAATGTTGGCCAAGTGCAAGCCGTCGCTGATCGCCATCGACGAGGCGCACTGCATTTCGCAGTGGGGCCACGACTTCCGTCCCGACTACCGCATGATTGGGCAATACCTGCCAGCGCTACGGCCCGCGCCGGTGGTGGCACTGACGGCCACGGCCACGCCCGCCGTGCAGGCCGACATTCTGGAACAGTTGGGAATGATAAAGCCCGCCAGGTTCATTCACGGCTTCCGGCGGCACAATCTGGCGATTGAGGTGGTCGAGCTTTCAATGCCGGAGCGGACGGCGGCAATCTGCGGTCTGCTGGCCGATCCCGCGCGGCGGCCGGCCATTGTCTATGCGACCTCGCGCAAGCAGGCGGAAACGCTGGCGGAGGAACTGGCGCACAGGATTCCGGCGGCGGCATACCATGCGGGCCTTGAAGCGGAGACGCGGGAGCGGGTGCAGACCGCTTTTCAGGCCGGAGAACTGGAGGTCGTCGTGGCCACCATCGCCTTCGGCATGGGCATCGACAAGGCCGACATCCGCACGGTGATTCACGCCGGGCTGCCGGCAACCTTGGAGGGCTACTACCAGGAGATTGGCCGCGCGGGACGCGACGGCAAGCCCAGCCGGACCTTCCTGATGCACAGCTACGCCGACCAGCGGACGCATGACTTTTTCATGACTCGCGACTATCCGCCGGTGGAGCACTTGCAACAGGTTTACCGCACGCTGGGCGAGGAGCCACAACCGGTGGAGGAGTTGCGCGCGGCCTCGCAACTGGGCGAAGAGGATTTTGACCGGGCTCTGGAAAAGCTGGAGATTCACGGCGGCGCCCAGGTGGACTTTGGCGGCAACGTGACGGCGGGCGGCAAGGGCTGGGAGAAGAGCTATACGGTGCAGGCGCAGTTGCGCGCCGAGCAGTTCGAGAAGGTGCTCGGCTTCACCACCTCGACCGAGTGCCGGATGGCCGCGCTGGTGCGGCACTTTGGCGACGTGGAAGACGCCAGCCAGCCGTGCGGAATCTGCGACGTGTGCGATCCGGGCGGCGCGGTGCTGCGGCTTTTCCGGCGGCCGTCGGCGGTCGAACTGGCGCTGGTCCATGAGATTGCGGACGAGTTGCGCGCCGTAAACTACAAGGCTGCAGGAACGCTGCAACGCAGCCTCGATCAGGCAAGCCGGATGAGCCGCAACGAATTCGACGCGCTGCTGGACGCCATGGTGCGGGCGGGGCTGATTGAGATTGAGGAGGCTGAGTTTGAGAAGGACGGGAAGTCCATTCGCTATCGCAAGGTTCGTTTGACCGAAGCCGGGCTGGAGCTGCGGGCAACCACGCCGGTGGATCTGCTGATTAGCGATGGGGTCGTGGAAGAGTTTGGCGGAAGAGCGCCAGCGCGGGCAAAAAAGGCGAAGGCGGGCGCTGCGAAAGCGGCGGCAACGGAGCCGGCGCAACTGACGGCGACGGAGGAAGCCCTGGCGGCACAGATGAGGGCGTGGCGTGCGGCGGAAGCCAAGCGGCTGGGAGTTCCTGCCTACATGGTGCTGCAGGACCGGACGCTGAAGGCTCTGGCGCAGGAGCGCCCGGCCAACCCGAAGCAATTACTGGAGATTACTGGGATGGGTCCGGCCAAGGTGGAACGCTTTGGCGAGGCCATTCTTGGGTTATGCGGAAAGATGGAGTGAAGAATTCTATAACTTCCGAGTTATAAAACTTTTAAGTAACTTCTGAACAAGTTAAAGATTTTATGTACGAGCTTTAGAGCGGTTCTCCAATACATGTACGCTAGAGCATTTCTCCTGTTAGTGTGGAGTCTTTGAAGTCGTGCAAGGTGGTTTTTTCTTAAGAAAAAACCACTCGGCAGCATCGGTTCCGGTGTATAGCAATTGGAGAACCGCTCTAGCCCCGGAGGGAATGCTCGGCGTCGGATATGACTTATCAGAGCTTCCTTAGAGCGGAACCACAGTAACTGTGCCCTGTCAAGATTTGTGGCGGGTTGCCGCTCCCTGATGGTCGCGTCAACTGGAGAGCGGTGGTTTCTGGATATAGCAACTGTGGTTCCGCTCTAGTGCAAATTCTGAATTTGCTTTATCCGTGCGAATGTTCATTCGCGCAGCGCCGCATTCAGGCTCATCTTGTGTCGGAAAAGAGTCGAATTGCGCCGCGCCATGAAGCCTGATATTCTGTCTATGGTTTCATTTGGAACCATCTGTGTGCGCCCGTAGCTCAGTTGGATAGAGCGACTGACTACGAATCAGTAGGTCGTGGGTTCGACTCCCTCCGGACGCACCATTCAAGCCAAACGAAACAAAGAAATTAGAGGCCATCCGAGAATTTATCTCAGATGGCCTTTTTAGAGCGAAGCCAGAGTCAAGCTGCACTTGCCGGAGTCTTCAATGTGGCTTTCCTTGAGGAAAAGCCACTTGTCGGACTTGCTTCCGTGATACACCGGCTCCGGTTTTGCTGTAGTGCGACGCATTGTGCATTCAGAGATGCGCGCCGGTGCTTGGATGAACGGCCCCACGCCGCCCGGCCAGACGCCAGCCAGCAACTCAACTTTAACTATGCTCAGTATCGCGGCCAGCTGATGATGCTTGCTGGACAACGAACCCAACTGCTCATCCAGCACCGGGGAAAAAACACCTTGCATGATTCGATGGAATTGTGTCAAGGGCGAAGTACAATGCACCCTATTGTTCTCTTTCTTCGATTATTTCTAAACGGCTTTTGCCGTTTCTGTCTGCTCTATCAAAGATGGCCGCGAACGCAGATGCAACCAAAAGGAATACCATGCGTACAATAGCCAATACAAAGCAGATTTGGAATACGATATATCTTGCACACTTCTGTAGGTTTTCCACACTTCAAGCGCCGCGCATAACTTATTTGAGTTTCGACTGTTAAGTGCAAGTCGATAACGGCCTAGGTCCAGTGGCAGGCGATGCCCTAGCCAGCCAGTCCGCACCAAAGAGATCCATGTAAGCAGATCCTCATGCTGTCCTTTTTGCTCAAATTGGAAGTAGGGAATTTGCTCGCGGTCAATCATCACGCTCATACAGTCACCCGTACCTCGATGGATAAAGATCGAGCGCTTATCCAGAATTTCCGGGCCATGCACCAGGTTCCCGACTTTGTTCCCAGCATGGTTCATATATCGAAAGTCATGATAAATAAACGCATAGCCATTGGTCTGCATGAACTGAATTCCGGCTGCAAGCTTCTGGGGAAGCCAAAGATCATCCGCATCGAGAAATGCCAAGTAGCGCCCCTGTGCGACTTGAATAGCGGCGTTCCGGACAGGTGCAGGACGCCCCGTATGCGCAGGCATACGCAGCATACGTATCCGTGAATCATTTTTGGCGGTAGCCTCTATGATCTCCACGGTCTGATCGGTGGAACCATCGTCGCACAAAATATGTTCCCAGTTTTGAAACGTCTGCGACTTGACCGATGCAAACAGTCCTGGTAGCCAGTGGCTCGCATTGTAGGTAGGAGTAATAATTGAAACCTTGATCAGTTGTTTTTCCATCTACGCGCTCATTTCTGCTTTGTCTAAGCATTTATCACAACTAATAGCATTCTCTTTGGATATCTCATCTATCCGTCTCAGGTGCCACGGCGTTTGCTGGAATCCTGAACGCAAACCAGCAATAAGCGCATAAACAACCCACACAATTCCACCCGCTTTATGCGCCGGGGATTGGGACATTCCAACTAAAAACATCGGAGCGCACGCGATCAACGACAAAGGATGTAGAATTCGATTTGTGTCGAATTCATTTTTACCCGACGACGTTGATGATCCAAACTTCATCAACACATAGAACACCATGCGCCAAAGCCCCCAGCAGAAGAACAGCGAAGTCAGAATCCACGCCGCATCTGGAAGCGGCACTTGGGGCACCACGATGGGGGAAAACTTGTACAGGTAGAGTGTGGTAAATGTGAAAATTCGAAGGAATCGTATTTGTTTTGGCCACCGCGTCGTGTGCCAGACAAATAGGAGCAATACCGAAAGCGAAAGAATCGCATATAGCGCAATAAAATATATACCGCGCTTCCATAAAAGTAGAGCCATCACGCTTCCGAACAATGCGGTATGGGAAGACAGGAATATACCATAATTGACCCGTCTGCCTTCAAGATGATCACCATTGGGCTCTGCCGCAGAATCGGCGAGGTCATTCACCAAATATCCACATTCATATATACAAGAATTGCCCGCGAGCATCATCACCGTTAGTACCCAGTTCGAGGAGTATGCAAGTGTTAGTGCAAATACGATCGGAATCCACTCTGCAAGAAAAAAACTTGCTATTCGCAAACGCGTTCGAAGACGAACGATAAATATGTACCCAAACGGTAAATCAATTGCACTCATTTGTTCTCCTTTTGCCAACCCTAGCCAGAAATGTTATCTTATGTATTTCTCTGGAAGTAAGGCTCGGCAAGTCTTGCCTTTCGCCATAAAAGTAAACGCATTTTGCAACGCGTAGTAGATCGACATCCTCCCAATTATCCGTATACACGGTAGCGTGCTGAAGCAACAACAAAGGCACAATGGTTTGCAGGTTTTTCAGCTTCTTCCCTGTGGTATCCCACGCAAACACGCCGGCGCACAGTTTGTTCTTTCCGCAATATCTCAACCGCGCACACACAACGCCTGTAAACCCAAGTTGTCTCGTTACAGCGTGAGCAATCGGATCCAGGCTCGCAGTGGCAAGATATACCGGCGTACCTACGGACTGAGCTTCACGAATTGCTCGCAACACCACCGGATTCCCAAACCGCTCAATACGGTCCTCGACATACTGCTCCGCTCTTGAATAAAGATATTCGCGTGACAGCCCCATCAGAGCAAGGACCGATGTCGGCCGCTTGCCCCCACATACAGCCCTCATTGTTCGGCGCCATCCACGTAGTTGAAGCCAGGTGTCAATAAACGCATTAGTAGTATTTTCGCCAATCAGAGTTCCACATAGATCTACGATCAAGACGTTTTTACTTAAGCGCTGGCTGCAGATTGATTTCATATTTCCCTTTTACCCTATGTTTTCGCCAATCGCCTGAAGTTACCAACGATCGCCAATTCCAAGTATGATCCACGCAAAGTTCATCCGGATCCACATATATCCAGTTACGATGGTATAAAGAATAATAATCGAACGGCACTCTGCGACTTTGGAAGGAAGCATATGTTTCGGCCAGAGTATAACAAACAACGGAATGCAATAGTAGACGACTCTCTGGAAAGCACCCCCAAATTGGGGCCACGCTAATGCCAGAGCCGAACAAGCGATGTAACTAATTCCTAATGTATTCAACTTATTATCCTTTACACTCGTTAATATAATTATTCCAACAAGAGCGACATTCATAAGAAAGAATATAGCCAAATGCGAAAAGTTTGTCTGTCCATAACTCACATAATTATCTGCAGTATCCCCCTCCAGGTGAATTAATAACATCAGTGCAATCGGAGCAACAACAATTACAAGCATAAATGCAGCCACAGGCTTCAGGCGGCGAAGTTCCCAGAATGCCTGCAATAGAATTGAAAAACGCTGAGAAAATAGTGATAGAATGCGAAACAGGAGTTTAAAACGCCGAAGACTGATTGCAAAGATGAACAAGATCAAGGCCAGAAACTGGCGCTGGAAATTAAGAATAAAGTGCATTCCATAAAACGAGCATGAACAAAACATCAGGATTATAATGCGATCGATAATATGGTAATGATTTATAGATAATACTATTAACAGACTTCCCAGAAGGAATGCCATTGATGAGAATATATACCATTGGAAGCTACTTGGCCGCAATATGCTCATTACCAAAAACAACACGGGTTCAGTTTTATAGACAACCTTCCACTGCCCCGATGAAAGCAAATAATAGAAGGCTAGCGCATCTCCGCTGAATAGCGTTTCAGTGACGATAGTAGACCATACCCTTGCTATTACAAATATCAGTCCAACGCAAGGCACAAGTCCGGCGATGCGAGCCGCTATGTGCGAAATGCTAGCGTTTAGTATTTTTGAAATAGTCGTCATTGCTTTCTGGCGTAGTTGTTAGTATAGTGCGAGCCGGGCTCCAACAAGCGTCCAACTCTCCTCTATCCACCTGCAGATACTGCTGCGCTACTGCTTTTACCGTATACTGGGGGAGTACTACTCGAGCACAGGGAGTATTCAAAGCGCGTCGGAGCACCGGCACAACGTCCTTCTCGCGCAGGGAAATTGACATGAGCTGAATTTGTTTCCCGATAAGTTCCGGCGCAATCTCCATGCCGCCTCCACTTGCTGGCATTACAACGGCACATCCCTGGCTAAGTGCTTCAAGATAAGTAATGCCATAGGCCTCTGTCTGGTTGCCGGAAATGAAAACTTTTGATTGTCGGAGAACATCTCTTACAGATCTGCTTCCGAGGGGACCGAAAAATTCGATTCTTTTCTCGTTTACATACATTCGTTGCAATGTCCGCAACAGGACCCCATCGCCGACAATACACGCCCTCAGTCTAGAGTCGTCAGCGAGACAGTGCAGGATGGCAGGTAGCAAGCGATGAATATTCTTTGACGGATGCAAGCGGCCAACGTATGTAATGTATACACGTTCAGGCTGTGGGGCGGTCAATGTCTCAAAAAAAATTGATTTGACTGGGTTCCGTATAACTGCGTCGATCTTGATGTTAAAAATCTGCTGTAAATGAATTGCTGTGTATTCGGAAACAGAAACAAACTTTGTGTCCGGCGACCAATTGGCAATTTTATAGGAACCGAGGAACCCAAGGACCTTCGCCCAACCTTGGACGTCAGCGCAAGGACATCCGTGACAGGCACAGATGGCACGACGCGCAAATGGTGCAGCAAACGCCGCTGTCGTGCTGAGAATCTTAAGCACTTTTCGGCTACGAAGATCCCGCAATCGGCGATAAATTGATTGAGGTGAAATAATCTCTGTAGGGATACCGAGTTCATAAAATCCTTCGGCCAGCGCCTCGGCATAACTCGACAGTCCTCCGACTTCGTGACCACCAGTGATAATGACTTTTTCGGGATCTTTCGATTTCATGCACTCATCCTGATTATTCAGCACTAATTTTCATTGGCGTGACAATCAACTCTGATTCTGCGTTGTCTGAAAATGTACGTTGAGATACTTACGCCGACGACTCCCGCGCAAAGAAAATACGTTGTTGCTGCACCCGATGTACCCCATCTGGGCACGAGCAGCGTAATAAGGATGCAGGTCAGCGCTGCGACTACGACTGATTGCTCAAGGAACGGTTCACGCTTAAAAGCACGCAGATACACTGCTTCACACTGAGTAATCAGTGTGCACAACGCCGTAATCAGCAAAAGAGCAAAATCTCTGGTAGACAACATTCGCTGCGCAAACCGTGGCCATGCATATTGTACGAAAAGAATGCCCGCAAAGCACATTACGCAAAGCACGATCATAATAATTACGGCCTGACGCATCGTTCGAAAATAGACGCCGTCCAGTTTGTCAAATTCACGCCGCTCCACCATTTGGCCAAAGGGGGTTGCCTTTGTTGACATCCAGGGTAATATAACGTTCCACATATAGCCGGCGATGCTCATTGACATCCCCATACGACCTGCAGAGATCGGGCCGCTAACGATGAACAGCACAGGTGTGAATACCTGTGCCGTCAGATAGGTTAACGACCAACTCGCAGCAATCCTCCACTGAAAGGGCCACACTTCCAAGCGCCAAGAAAATATATTGCGTTGTGGAGTAAGCTTCCAAAGAGTAAGCAGCGGTCGCCTCATCTTCCACAAATAAAACAACCCGACTATGCACTGGCCAGCAACGACCATAGACGGAGAATAAAGCCCCTTGCCAACCAAAAACACAGCCCAGGCCACTATGGCTGATGCCACTGATTGCTGCATTCGGACAGACGCAACTTGGCGGATCTCCCCGCACCCCTCAAGAAACGACAGCATCGGAGTTAGAAGCAGCGAGCAGGATGTAAACAACACAGCAAGCATCCATGGCCACTGCCATACTACATTATTCGCAGGTTGGGCCCGATGACTAAAGAATTTATCGCCTAAAGGCAACATAACGGCAAGCATTACCATCGCCGCAACTGCATACCACTTGACGGTGAGTTGAAAGATCAAGGCCAAGCGCTCATAGTAATTCTTATTTCCATCAATGCTTTGCCGCGTCACCTTCAAATGGACCGATTCATGAGCGGCAAGCTGAAGAATAACGAAGGAGAATCCTAGTTCAAAAATAGTTTGTAGAGTTATGAGACTTAGTAACGTATAATAGTAACCCTGTTCAACAGAGCTTAAGCAATGCGCAATTAGTAGGACAGTACCGATGCTGCCAATAATTGCAAAACACCGCGCTAGAACAGTATACAGCACTGGGCGATCAAGGCCAATGGTTCTGTTGATACGAGAGAGATGAATCTTTGTCAGTGAGAATCTCCTTTCACGTACATAGCACTTTAGGTTAGCGGTTCTTAATCCGAGCATTCATGACGATGGCTTCTTTCAGCTAATAGCACAAGCATTCCGGAAGTAACCCAGTCGAATTCCAGTTAACAATAAAAATGCAATGTTGTCAGCAGAGCATTCAGCTTGTAATTTATTTCTGTATTATCCCGTGCGCGCATAATCAATTCCTGGAAAATAGTCATAAGGGATGCTGCCAATATTCCACAAGCTCCAATTACAATAATCAGAATGGACCGGCGCGGCGATGAGTTTTTGTCTGGCGGCACAGCAGCATCAACAATCTGAATCGTAGCGCCTTGCCGTGCCTCATCCAGTTTTGCCGCTTCATACTGCTTGGCAATTAGATCGTAAATGGTTTCGTAGTATTTTACGTCCCGAAACTTTCTAATGTATTCCATCCCCGCTTCAGGAATCTGACCTTTCGGAATCATCGGATCTGCTGCACCGCCTCCAGCACCGCCTAGCTGACCTAACTGCGTCTGCAAGGCGCCAAGCTGACGCTCGGCAAGAGCAACTTCAGGATTGTCTTCCGTGGCAAATGATCGAAGTCCCTGCAATTGAACTTGCTTTGCCACAACCTGGGCTCGAAGGCCTGCCGCCGATTCAATCAAAGCCTTTGCTTGGCTATCAATTTGCAACACACCGGTAGATTGCTCTGTGTCCTTCATCGCAATCTCTGCGTTTGCAAGATTGTTCTTGGCTTCTTCTAGTTGTTGTTGGAAGAATAAACGCCGTTGCGCTGCTTCTGTGATTGCCAGGTTTGCCGACTGTTTTTTGAACTCATCCACATATCCGTTAGCAATATTCGCGGCCATCCTTGAATCGCGGTCGCGCACATCGATGCGAATCAGCCCATCTTTTGTGCCAAACGCAACTGCAACATGCTTTTCAAGTGCCTTGCGAGTATCTACCATTCGTATTTTCTTATACCTTGCCATCAAGCCAAAGCGCTGAATTACCGCGTCTTCTACCGTGCGCGTGCGCAGCAGAGACACGTACATATCCCCTGGATTCTTGATTCCAAGACTGCTGCCGGCAAGAGAGGTAAGCGCGCTGCCCCCCATTTGGCTCATCATCGCAGCGCTCGACGATTGATTCTGTGCCGGTGGAAGAATCACTGTTTCTGCCGTGTACTGATTGGGCAGCACAAACGCAATAACAACCCCCAGCAGCGTGACAGCCAGAGTAAATACGAGAATGAAGCGTTTCCGCTGAGCCAGGACAATAAGCAGATCAAGCAAGGATATTTCTTGATCTTTATCTTGCTGACATTCGCCGTCTATCTTGCTATTTTCTTCAGTTTGAGTCACAAATCCGCCCTTGCCCATCAGTATGCCATTCCAATGACTGCACCAGTCATTGCCGTCTGAGACAATGTCTGCGTGATATATGGCCACTGCTGCGAAAATCCGCCAAACGATTTCAGCTTGGTCGGAACAACGATCGCATCGCCAGGAAGCAAGATAACATCACCATAATTTCCGCGCCAAAGCAGTCTATGGCCTTGCTTAGGAACCACCGTGCCATCGGCGCGAATCAAATATATCCGCTTGACATCGGCCTGCCGATTTGGTCCACCGGCATCCTTCAGGTACGCTGAGAGGTGTTTCCTTGGTTGGTAACGAAAGGCATTTTCATTGTAAACAGCGCCGGAGACTTGAATAGTTCCTAACTGCGGTGGAACGTAAAAGCTATCGCCATCTTCAAGTGGAAAGTCCGGAACGTCCGCGATGGCTTTCGAATCCGGCTTTAGATTCAAAACGATGCGTCCGGTTGGATGAATCGATGAAAGTTGAGCAATCAATGCTTGCTGGCTGCCAAGCTGGGCCTGCTGTTCAGTCGCAGTTTTTGTGGTTAGCGTAGAAGCCGACGCATAGCCGGAAAGCAACTCCCTCTGCATCTGGCTAGTCGAGATTCGCAGTTGCTGTTCTTCGGCAATACGGGTAGAAGCACGGTTCAACTGGGAAGCGTAGAGGTAGGAATGTTCTGTGAGGCCACCGGCCTGTTCGACAACACGGCGCAAGGTTTCTCCGGGTTGGATCCGATACACGCCGGGAACATTAACTTCACCGCTTACGCGAACAAATGCAGCGTGTTTGTCTTGCGGCAGCGGTAAATCTTTGCGCGCAAATATGGTGACCACATCACCTGGCCTAAGTGCTTGATTCTCTGGCGAAGCAGGATCGTCAATTGCCTTGCCCAAATTGAGGGCAATGACGTGGGTACTAAGATCGTGGTCGTCTAACCGTGAGATCGCCGCGTAGTCCCAGTTAATCTCCGCGCTGTTTTGGGATAGATCCGTCATCATATCGACGGGAATATTCCCAGCTCTGTGATTCTGCTGGCGCCAGTATCCGCGCGTGATCAAGAAGTCCCGTGTTGGAATCAGGTCAGCTACGCGCAAGCCTTCGCGCCAGGAGAAGCGGCCCGGCTTTTCGACATTTCCGCGCAGTGTCACGGCGTTTTCAAACCGAAGAGAGATCGGGAAAAGCTCTAGCATATCTCCGTCATGAAGAACTCGCTGTGCCCCAGTCGCGTCAAGCGCAAACTCATCAACGCGCCGCCGGCGTCGATTCTCGATCCGCTCGAGCAGCACTCTGTCCACTTCCGCCAAATTGGTAATTCCGCCTGCGCTTTTGAGCGCTTCGGCAATTGTCGTTTCGTCCTTTATCTCGTAGATTCCTGGCTCATTGACGCTTCCAAAGAGGGCAACCTGCGGACCGACCGAGGGAATATAGATTACGTCGCCCGAGAGCAACTGCACATCGTGCGACTTGTCGCCTTTCCTCAGCAGATCGTAAATGTCAAACTCCGTAACGACCTTATTATCTCGGCGCAGTTGTATCTTCCGCATCGAACCGGTTGTGGATGGCCCCCCAGAAGCAAAAAGTGCATTAACAAGTGTGCTCAGCGAACTAACTGTATAGGCGCCCGGCTGCCGCGCACTGCCAAGAACAAGAATCTGAATTGAACGAAGCTGGCCCATCGTTACGTTCAGTTCGAATCCCTTGTATAACTTGCCTATCTCGGACCGCAAATAACCTTCAATCTGCTCATACCGCAGGCCCATAACTCGAAATGTTCCAATTCTGGGAATGAAAATCTGGCCATTGCGATCAACCGTAACTTTCGATTCTAGGTCTACTCTTCCCCAAACGCGGATGATAAGTTGATCTCCCGCTCCCAGCGCGTAATCAGACGGCACCGGAATACGCTCCACAGGAGAAAAAGTCGTTGGAACCTCATTGAACAGTTGCCGGCCATAAACAGGCAGCGGTTGCCCGGCTGCGTCAGCCACAAATAATTCAAATTCGGATTTTGCGTTCAAGGGTAGAATGGCGGATGGACGAAGCTCTGTTTTGCTCGAAGTCGTCTTATCTGGGTTTATAGCCAACGATTTGGCCGCCGCCTTCTGTTCCGGAATAGCTGCCGGTTGCGCCTCATCAGGCTGGGAAGCTGAAGCAGGACCGACAGTGCTTTCGATACTTGGCGCAGTGACCGCCGCATCAGGAACCGGGCCATATTGGGGCGGTTGCGCTGCTTCGGATTGGTCCAGGGAGGGCTGTACTGCTCCGGACTGGGCAAAGACACAGGCGCTTAGCACAAATCCGGTGCACGGCAAAAGAACCGGCAGTAAGTGAGTTACAAATTTACGCGTATTCAATTGAAAATCCTCTTTGTACTTCAAGATAAGTGACACGAATGCCCGTCTCCGGCAGCTTATCGCTGTACCAGCGAAGGCGCCTTGGGGCCGTGAGCCGCGCAAACAGTTCTTCGTCCAGCGAATGGATATCCAGATTTGGAGCCTAGAGAAGTACAATCTCGCTTAAGGTACAGTCACGGGTCAGAAACCTAGCAAGCACCAATACGCCCTAAAACTATTGGAATAGTCCGAATGGCAATATCAAGATCTGAATGTAAATTCCACTCCCTGACATATTTGACATCGAGTTGCGCACGCTTTCGGTTATCAACACTGCTGCGGCCGGAAACCTGCCAAAGCCCTGAGAGGCCAGGAACCACGGATGTGTAGCAATCAAGATATTTATCGCAGAAGTATTCATAAAGCGACAATTCTCTTCTTACGATTGGGCGCGGCCCGATAAACGACATGTCTCCCAGAAGAATGTTAATAAGTTGTGGCAGTTCGTCCAAACTCCAAGGCCGCAAGAATCTGCCAATCGAAGTGATACGAGGGTCGTTCCCGGATTTCTGAATGCGCCACTGCAGGGCATCCTTTCCGTCAAGCCCTATTTCTTCCGGTTTTATCTTGTTTGCATTGCGACGCATGGAACGAAATTTCCAGATTCTGAAGGGTTTCTTGTTTCTGCCGATTCGGATTTCACGGTAGAATACCGAGCCGTGATCCTCAAGCCAAATGGCCAGCGCAATGATGAGTCCGGGAATAGTGAAAATAATTATCAATCCAAGGGCACCAACAAAATCCGCAGAGCGCTTCAAATATTTGTACCGCCATGAATGCACGGCGCGTATACCTTGCGGAGCCGCTGAATACCCCTCGCGGCGAAAAGTTTGGGGAAGCATTCTTTTGGAGATTCCAAAATTTGTGCTACTCATTCAAATGCCCCTCCTGTTTTCTATTCATGCCACTTTGCCCAGAATTTCCAGGTCTTCAATATCCACTTCCGCGGAAAACCGCTGTTCGGTTGCCGCAAGAATCATGACAACCTTGCACGGCTTGCAGAATTTGGTGACGATGCCTTCCGCACCCGCGAAACAGCCCTTGCGAATACGAACCCTTGTGCCCACCGCAATACCGGAATGCGGGCGCAACACGCAGCCGCCAGCCAGTCCTTCGCGAATCTGCTCGATCTCCGCGGCGCTAACCGTTATCTGCTGGCCATCCCCTAGCAGGCGAAGCACGCTTGGGATCGACAGCACCGTGATTCGCGCTTGCGGTGCAATGCGTGCAAACACGTATCCGGCAAAAAGAGGACGGTCCAGGGTAACCGCGCGGTCTCTCCTGTGCGATTTTTCCTTGTAAAGCGGCAAATAGTACTCAACCGAACGCGTGTCCAAATGCTGAGCAACTCGCTTTTCGTGATTAGCAATAACGTGCAAGACGCGCCAGGGGGAGTCCTCGTTTATTCCAGTTCCTGATAAAAGCTGAGTCATTTGTCCAACCATCCTCGTCAGAATCAGAGGACTTGCCTTTCTTATCGGCCGTTCCTTCGTGTTCTTTAGTATTTCCATTTCCGGGCGGTACTCATTGACATTCTCTGAGCTGTCTAACGTGATGATCGCGCTGCCTGCCAACGGAATCTGGCAACTTCATCTTTTCGACCGGAGTAATGCAGCCAAGATCCGTTCTGCGAGCAAGAGTCACAATGCCGCGCTTCCTTTTCAAGGAAAAACGCATTCACGGCTTCATGCTCTATTTTTGAAGCCCCAGCTCCAATTACTTGTTCTCGGCGTGAAAGCACCGTCACGGAATTCCCTGTAATGATTGTTTTGAATTTGAGCAATCAGGGCAGGCTTCGCCCCCGTCGATTACATACATCAATCGGCAAAAACTATCCGCGTCCTGCCGTCTCCGCTTGCATCGGCAGAATAAATTGTGTTTTTTACACGTTGCGAATCTCTTCAATCCGCAACCTGCATACTAAGTAACATGCGTACTTGGTATAGATATCTTTTAGCATTTTCCGTCTATTTATTGAACCGGACATCGCTTCAAATGCACGGCATCTGTCATCATCCATGGGCGCCGATGTTTTTAGGCAGAAAAAGCCACAGACAAAACCCTCCTTCCTTCAAGGACATACATGTATCTGCCCAATTCGGGATGCTTTTTTCCTGAAATGGCACCGATTATTGCTGTTTTTTTGATTCTTATAATTTCTGTCCGTACCCGTCCAAACGACGGCCGTTGCGAAAGCCTATGGATGGCTTGCGACGCACGAAGTTAGAGCATTTCTCCTGATGGTGTAGAGGAATCCCACCCTAGCCGCAAAAACAAATACGCGGCGAGGGTGGGGCACCCAAACTCTATACCTAAAGGAGAAATGCTTTAGCTGCCAGCGGAGGATACAACCGGTCTTACGGCAGGCGTGCAAATATTGCTATGACTTTAACTTTTTATTAGTTTGCAAATTGGCTTTATGCGTTGGCATTTGTTCCCAGGAGCCACCAGCCCGGCTATGTCGACGGCTGTTGTTTCGGCGTGAACATCCAATCATCACGATTTGACTTGACGCGGCCAGCAGAAGGCGGTTTTAACTTTTATCTGAATGGGCAGAATTACTCACGCACGCACGGAGAGGACAAGGCCGCCTTCGCTCATCAATCCGCATAACAGCAACTCTTAAAATGTTCTGATATGGAGTGATCCTGTCAATACCTGCGAATCTGTGGGTTCGTTTTTGTCGTTGTTTTTTCTTTTGCCGTTTTTCGAGGGCAGGGCCAGCAGCAGCCGGGGCAGGTAGTAGCGACGATTGATC
>Ga0224525_1000635_pt1 | contig 15548 bp, 16 predicted proteins | sample CFST100metaG_FD_179874 | JGI IMG/M metagenome (GOLD analysis project Ga0224525, IMG submission 179874) | Peat soil microbial communities from Stordalen Mire, Sweden - C.F.S.T100 | ecosystem: Environmental > Terrestrial > Soil > Wetlands > Peat | place: Sweden: Norrbotten County, Stordalen Mire...
CTTTGACTCTGTTATGCACTGGTCCGATCCCAGTCACCCCAGCCATAATCCTCCGTTAGCTCAGTGGTAGAGCACTTGACTTTTAATCAAGGGGTCGACGGTTCGAACCCGTCACGGGGGACCAATCCTGTTCTAGCCCAGGTGGCGGAAGGGTAGACGCAAGGGACTTAAAATCCCTCGGGCGAATAGCCCATATCGGTTCAAGTCCGATCCCGGGCACCAAAATTAAACACGTTCATAAACCATGGTATGATTCCGTGGTTTTTATTTTTCGGCTCAAAAAATCTTTTTCAAAAAACGAATTGCGAAAAAACAGCGAAAATTTTTGAAGAAAAAATGCAAAAAAACATAGTTTTTTCAAAAAAAATAAATATGATGAATCTAATTGAAAGGAGGAATCTGGATTAGCTTCTTGTTTTCGAACGTTCCTAATTTGAAAAATGTATTTTTTTCCGCTGACTTCCTTAGCGATTCAGATATAGCCGAATGTCCGCCAAATGCGCGCTGGGGCGCTCCTCCAGCAAAGACAACTTCGGGAGAAGTTCAAAAGAAAGAGGAATAAATATGATCGGTTTCAATCAGAAGGTTTTGTTTGTTGGTTTCGGCTCGGTGGCGCAGTGCACCCTGCCGATTTTCTTCCAACACGTCAAAGTGCCTTTCCAAAACGTCACGGTGATCGATTTCGAAGACAAGCAAGAGCAAATGCATCCCTGGACTGCGAAAGGCGTCGCTTTCGTCCGCCAAGCCATCACCCCCGAAAATATAAGCAAGGTTCTGGGAACCTATCTGTCCCATGGCGATCTCCTGATCGATTTGGCCTGGAACATCGGAGCCGAGGACATCATTCAATGGTGCCATGATCATGGCGTCCTTTACCTCAACACTTCGATCGAACTCTGGGATCCTTACACCGGAGCGGCCAAGAAAAAACCGACTGACCGGACGCTTTATCACCGTCAGATGATGCTGCGCAAAATGGTGGCCAAATGGGCCGTTCCGGGACCGACCGCCGTGGTCGAACACGGGGCTAATCCCGGCCTTATTTCCCATTTCGTCAAGCAAGGTCTCGTGGATATCGCCCATCGCCTGATTGAGGATCAAAAAGTCGAAGGGGCGGCGGCCCTCGAACTGCAAAAACTCGTGAAGGAGGAGAAATGGAACCTCCTCGCGATGAAGTTGGGGGTCAAAGTCATTCACGTCAGCGAGCGCGATACCCAAATCAACGACAAGCCCAAAGAGGTCGGGGAATTCGTCAATACCTGGAGCGTCGAAGGCTTTCGGGAGGAAGGAACCACCACTTCGGAGATCGGCTGGGGCACCCACGAAAAAACGCTTCCGGCTTTCGCCTACCAGCATTCTTCGGGACCGAAAAACCAGATCTGCCTCGCTCGGATGGGCATGAACACCTGGGTTCGCTCCTGGGTTCCGAATTATGACATCCAGGGGATGGTCGTCCGCCATGGCGAGGCTTTCACGATCTCCGATCATCTGACCGTTTGGGAGGGGAGGAAGGCCATCTATCGCCCGACCGTCCATTATGCTTATTGCCCTTGCGACAGTGCCATCGCTTCCTTAAACGAACTCCGTGGGGACAACTATAAACTGCAAAGCAAGCACCGCATCCTTGGGGATGAGATCATCAGCGGATCCGATATCCTGGGGGCCCTCATCATGGGCCATGCCTACCAAGCCTGGTGGACCGGAAGCGACCTCAGCATCGAGGAATCCCGGCGGCTTGTTCCGCACCAGAACGCCACCACGATGCAGGTCGCTATCTCCGTTGTGGCCGCTTCGATGTGGATGATCGAAAACCCCAACCGCGGTTATTGCACGCCCGATGACCTGCCGCACGAGTATATCTTGAAGATCGCCAAACCGTATTTGGGAAATTGGATTTCCCTCCCCTCCGATTGGACGCCTCTCAAAAAATACCACAACACCTTTGACGGATTCAACAAACCCGATTTCGATTTATCGGATCCCTGGCAGTTCAAAAATTTTCTGATTTCCGACGGGGGTTGAGCGCCGGCCAAAGAAAAAGATTTTTCAAGAGACCATTTTGGGATTCCTGCGGAGCCCCTTTTTTGGATGCGGTCTTGATCTTGTTTTCGTTTAGGAAAATCCTATTTCCGGCATCGGCTCCAAAAAGGTTTTATAATGGCGCCATGTCTTTGGAAAAATCGCTGCTGGATTGGTATAACGCCAATCGCCGGCATATGCCTTGGCGGGAGGATCCCACGCCTTATCATGTCTATCTGAGCGAAATCATGCTTCAGCAAACCCAGGTGGATACCGTCACGGCTTATTATCTCCGCTTTTTGGAGAAGTTCCCCACGATTAATAAACTCTCGGAAGCCAGCGAGGAAGAAGTCTTGAAGCTTTGGGAAGGCCTTGGCTACTATTCGCGAGGGAGAAACCTTCTTCGGGCGGCCAGGATCGTCGAAAAGGATTTTCACGGGGCGATCCCTTCCAATAAGAAAGATTTGCTCGCCCTGCCTGGCGTCGGAACCTATACTTCCAAAGCCGTTCTTTCGATGGCCTTCCATCAGAAGGAAATCGCCGTGGATGGCAATCTCATCCGCGTCTATTCCCGCCTTGAGGAAAAGAAAGAAGCCAATGCCGAGAAAATGAAATCTCTTTGCGAGGCTTTTCTACGAAAGCAACTGAAAAACGAAGATCCTTCCTTTTTCAATCAAGCCCTCATGGATTTAGGGGAACTCGTCTGTTTGCCCCGGGGTTTCCCTCTTTGCGATCAATGCCCTTTGAGGGCCTTCTGCAAGGCACGAACCGATGGCGCGATGATGGATTATCCATTATCGAAAAAGGCCAAGGAGAAAAGAAATGAAAGTCTTACTGTTTGCGTTTTGACCTATCAAGGGAAAATTGCGATTCGTCAAAGAAAGGCGGAAGGGCTTCTAGCTTCGCTTTACGAGTTCCCGTGGGACACGGGAAAGGCTTCCTTGGAGGAAACTCGTGAGAAACTGCGCCGTCAAGGTTATGTTCTTAAATCCCTAAAATCTTTGGGTCAAGCCAAACACACGTTTTCCCATTTAATTTGGGTAATGCAAGGATTCCAAGCGGATCTCGCCGAACGCCCCGCTCTTCAAAACCTTTTGTGGGTTGACAAAAATGATATCGTCTCAAAATATCCAATTCCTTCCGCTTTTTCCTTCTTCAAGAAAAAAGTCTTAGGAAATCAGAACGAGGAATTGGTGTTTCCTTATCTTTGAGCCTTTTATCCAGCTCAATTTCGACCACGGAGGCGCGAACATTCAATTGATTTCCAAAATCTAGTCTTTACTTTTTGAGGACTTTTTTTATCTCTTCCATGATTTTTTGGCATTTCTCTTTCGACATTCCAACGTCTTTCGCCACCGCCAAAAGGTCTTTATCGCTTGGATTTCCCTCGCCATTGACCGTCATCTCGTGTTCAGACTTGTAAGGAGTTTTCGTCAAATCGAAGGCTGCCGATAACTTGTATGATTTTTGCTCATCATCATAAAGAAAAGCGAAGTTTTTGCCATGATCATCCTTGTTTTCATAGAAGACGTTGAAGCACATCCTCCGAAAAGCTTCATAAAGATCCTCTTGATTAACGCAAATTTTCTTAATGACTTGAAAAAGGTAAATGTAATCAAGATTCGGAACTCGAAAAGAAGTTTCGAGAAGACCCGAAAGCGAAACCATATGCACGCGCTTTCCTTTAACTCGATCAAAACGTTTCGCTCCGAAATATCCCAGACCTATTTTTGAAGGGAAAAGCTTAAAATCGTTAACCTGGATATGACATTGGCGGGCTAAGGCGTTGGCCTCATATTCTTGCTTCCCGACATCGGATGGATCCCCTGAAAAGGGGAATTTGATGATCCAGTAGTCATTCCCGATCTTAAGGTGGGCTTTTGGCCGCGTTCCCCCACTGGAACCTCCTAAGCGAAAAAGAAGATCAAAATTTTTAATGTTTTCCTTATCATCAAGAACTTCCTTCGCCTCCTTTGAAAGGGCATCGAGATCGAACATTTTTTCATCGCCTTTCGCTGATTGACTTGGCGCAAAAGACAGGGCACCGAGGCCGTTGGGGCTTAGAAGCGTCAGTTTCGTTAAAGGTGAAAGCGCGTCATAATCGATTTTTTCTTTCATGAGCATTCGTCGCATGAGGAGCACGCCCCAACCATTGGGCAAGGAATCATCGAAAACACCGAAAAGACCATCGAATGCGTTCTTCTTATTAATGAAAACTTCGGAGGAAAGCGGAAGCGAGAAAGGCGAAATTGCAAAACCAACATGTCTCCATTCTTCGTCATATTGGAACCCAATCCTGCCATCGGATAATTCCGCCAAATATCCGACGGTCGTACCGTTATAACTCACGACGATTTTCTTGACGGCCGGCATCATCCTGGATAGTCCTTTAGATCCCTGATGACCGGGTTCTTAAAAAGCTCATCGAAATCTTCAAGATATCCGATGACGGAGGCTATTTTGGCTAAGGAAGACAAGGATATTGCCCCGGTAGATTCAAACCGCCGGATGGATCCATAGCTCACGCCTGATTGAACGGCCAGTTCGCGTTGGGTTAGGCGTTTTTCTTTTCTTCTTTTACGAAAACGCATCGCGATATCTCGAATGACCGTTTCCTCGGTCAAGACCGGAACGAAATTCCCAATGTCAAAATGTCTTTCCATAACGTTAATATATTAGCGCTTTTTTTATATTTATTCAATTTTCGCTAATATTTAAGCACTAATAAAAATTTCTTTCGCGGGGGTTTGTGCCTTCCGCTTCTGCCACGATTCGGAATTCCCTCATGGTCCGAATTACGCTTCTTTCTGATTTTTCTATATTATAATCTTGAGTACCTTATTTAAGGAAAAAAGAGGAAATAGCGAATGGAACATTCCAAATCATTTACGGCTCTTGAACCGTTTCTCGTCGAAAACCGCCGTTTGACTTATGAAGAAAATGTCCTTTATTACGATCTCACCACCGCTTGCCCTTTAAAGAGCCTTTCCGATGAAGGCGGACTTGTCAACCTTCTCGACGAGGAACGGGCCAAAATCTACGCTGATCCCCGTTTTGCCGAAGCGGTTGAGAAACTTCATAAGGATCCCAAAGCCACCCCGATGGAAAAGCGTCTGGCGGAATCCCTTTCCTATAATATCCGCCTTTTGAAAAAGATGCCCATTGAAGACTATGTGAAGGCCAAAAAGGCTTTCACCCAAAGCAACGAAATGTGGCGGCGCTACAAACCCGTCGGGGATTTCAAGAGCTGGCTTCCCTATTGGAAGGAATGCATTAAATGGGCACGGGTCATCGATAACGACATGATGACCAAGAAAATGAAAACCCCTTATGATGCCGCTTTGGACATGTATGAGCCGGGCGAGACTTCCGATTACCTCGATTCCGTTTTCAATCCCCTTAAGGAAGTCCTTCTTAAGCTGTTGCCGGCCGCCAAGGAGAAGCAACGGTTTTATAAAAAAGTGGCTCTTCAGCCCTATGACGTCGATACCCAAAAAAAGTTTTCGCTGGCTTTGCTCAAGGAAATCCATTACGACATGGAGGGGGGATGCCTTAGGGAATCGCTTCATCCTTTTTCCACGGACATCCACCAGCATGACGCCCGCGTCACCACCAAGTATGTGATAGAAGATTGGCGTTCTTCGGCCTTCTCGGTGATTCATGAAGGCGGACATGCTTTGGAGTTTCAAAACAAGCCTCAAGAGATGTACGACAATTATGTCGAGAGCGTGACCACCGCCGCCATTTGCGAAACGCATTCGCGTTTATATGAAAACATCATCGCGCGAAGTCATGAATTCGCGCCCCTATTCAAAAAAATCGCCTCCGAAACCCTGGATTCGCGTTTGGCCGACGTGAGCGACGAGCATTTCTACCACCTGATCAACTGGGTGGAGCCGGGCTTCATCCGCTGCGACAGCGATGAACTGACTTACTCCCTCCACATCATAATCCGTTATGAAATCGAACGCGATCTCATCAACGGGGTCATTGAATGCGAGGATGTTCCGGATCTTTGGAACAAGAAATACCGCCAATATCTTGGTCTAACCGTCACGAATGATGGCCTTGGCTGCATGCAAGACATCCATTGGTCGGATAATGAGATCGGTTATTTTCCCTCCTATGCTTTGGGGAACTTATACGGGGCCATGATTTTTGAGAAGATGCAAAAAGAAATTAACACCAAGTCTCTTATCGCCAAAGGTGAAATGGGCAAAATATTGGATTGGCTCAAAGACAACGATTACCGCTACGATTGGATGGACCCCGCCGATTGGATCAAAAAAGTAACCGGCAAGGCGCTGACGAGCCAGCCCTTCATCGATTACCTTGCCGAAAAATACGGAAAGTAATTAGCGGATGAAATTCGTTATCGGCTTTTTGCCTTCGCTCGTTTTTGTGATGCCTTTTTCCTTGGCCAATTCCAAAGCCTTTAACAGATAAGCCATATTATGAGCGAGGACTCGCATCGTGTATAAACCTTCCTCGTCTTTCTCGACGTCCTCGCGCGTGAAACCATGGACCTCATTCCAATAACACGAGGTGACAATCGGCATCTCATTGATAGAAAAGAATTTGTTGATGTCGTCAAAAGCGGAAGTCGTACCCGCCCGGCGGCAGGATACCACCGCCGCCCCAGGCTTCCCGCGCAAGACGGCCCCTCCGGAATAAAAGACTCGGTCCAAGAAGCTCTTAAGACCTCCGGAGATCCCACCGTAATAGACTGGTCCGGCGAAGATGAAGCCGTCGGCGTCTTTGGCCAAAGCCAAGAAATCCTGAACCCCATCCTTAATGACGCATTCGCCCTTAACCCTGCAATAACCGCAGGCTTTGCAGTCCGCGATGGGATTGTCCCCCAACCAATAAACAAGAGAATCCACACCATCGGCTTTAAGCGTTGCCGCGATTTCCTCGAGCGCTCTTTCGCAGCATCCGTTTTTGATGGGAGATCCGTTGACCAAAATGACTTCCATAAATTCCTCCTAGGACAATATTACCGCTTTATGGAGCAATTGAACTTCTCTTACAAGGCAAAAAAGGTAAAATATCCTCGGAAAGAAGGTTATTGAGAAATACCTATGAACGCTAAACAGCTTGAGAAGATGCATTCGGGGAAAGGTTTCATCGCCGCGCTTGACCAGTCCGGAGGCTCCACGCCGAAGGCCCTGGCCCTTTATGGCATCCCGGAAACCGCCTATAAGACCGAGGAGGAGATGTTCGATCTCGTCCACGCGATGAGAACCCGCATCATCACCGCTCCGGCTTTCGATGGCGCAAAGATTCTTGGCGCCATCCTTTTCAAAATGACGATGGAACGCCAAATCGATGGCATCCCGACCGCTGATTTCCTTTGGGAGAAAAAAGGCGTCGTCCCTTTCCTCAAAGTCGATCAAGGCTTAGATGACGAAGCCGATGGCGTTCGTCTCATGAAGGATTTTCCGGGGCTTGGGGCCCTTTGCGAGGAAGCGGTGAAGCATCACATCTTCGGAACCAAGGAAAGATCCGTCGTCTTAGCCGCCAACGCCAAAGGAATCCATGAGGTCGTGGCCCAGCAATTCGCGTGGGCTAAAGTCATGATCCAACATGGCCTGGTGCCGATCATCGAACCTGAAGTGGACATCAACATTCCGGACAAGAAAGAAGCCGAAGCCCTTTTGAAGAAAGAACTCGCGGCATTCGCCGCCAAACTGAAGCCCGAAGAGAAGATTATCTTCAAGGTTTCGATCCCGACCGTCCCGAGTTTCTACCAAGACTTGGAAACCCTTCCCTGCCTCGTCAGGATCGTGGCTCTCTCCGGAGGTTACTCGCAAGCCGAAGCTGATAAGCTTCTAGCCAAAAACCAAGGCATGGTCGCTTCCTTCAGCCGCGCCTTAAGCGAAGGCCTCACCGCTCAGCAAAACGAAAAGGAGTTTGATGCCAAACTTCAAACTTCCGTCGATGCGATTTACAGCGCCTCCGTCAAGAAGGTCAAATAAGCTTTCGCGAAAATCGGGAGCCGGGGATTCCGGCTCCTTTTTGTTGACTTTCGGGACCGAAATATTAGAAAATACGGATAGCGCAACTGCGTTCTCGTCACAAAAGTAAGCATCATTTAGAAAAGACTTCGGATTTAGGGGATCCGTAAAGTCTCAATAATTGATGCTTTCTTTTCATTCAAAAAGGCTCTCCCGGAAAGGAGAGCCTGATTTTACGAAAGCCTTTAGAAGCTCTTTTGATCGTAGCCTTTGAGGACTTTCACGAGCGGACGGATCGTCTTCTTGAGGACCCCTTCGTCAAAGGGCACCTTAAGGCCATCTTTCCGCACCAGCGTGACGAACGGATACTTTCCGCCAAACTTGCAGAGCTTGAGGTATTTCTTCCAAGCCTTCCCATGGTTTTTGCGGTCGAGGTTGAAGAACTCAAAAGCCAAAACCTGGGCCAAAGTGTAATCGATGTAGTAGAAAGGATTCACGAAGATGTGCGCTTGGGTGAGCCAGCGATGGCCGCTCAGCATGTAGTCGCAGCCTTTTTCGGCCTTGATCTTCCAAGGCGTGTATTTCTCCTCTAACTTGTGCCATTCTTCATCGCGTTCGAGCGGCGTGGCGCCGGGGTTGGCATAAACCCAGTGTTGGAATTCATCGACCGTCACGCCATAAGGCAGGAATTCGATGGAATCCGCCAGATGCTGATAACGGTACTTGTCCGGCTTGGCGAAGAAAAGATTCATATAGGGTTCGGCGAAGAATTCCATGCTCATGGAATCGATCTCGCAGCTCTCCATGGTTGGGGAACGGTATTCCGGGATCTTGATGTTGCGGGCCATGTAAGCCTGGAAACTATGGCCAAACTCGTGCGTCAGAACGTCCACGTCTCCCGATGTGCCATTGAAATTCGAGAAGATGATCGGGCACTTGTGGACCGGGAAATAAGTCATGTAGCCGCCGCTTTGCTTTCCCGGTTTGGCGTCGAGGAACAACAAATGATGATCACTCATGAATTTAAAGAAATAAGACGTGTCGGGAGAAAGCTGGTCATACATCGCCTGGGCATGGGCGATTTTCTCCTCGGTCGTGCCAAGGGGAAGCGGGTTCCCGCTTTTGAACATCACCCCGAGATCATAGATCTTGGGAGAGGCGATGCCCAAATTCTTGAATTGCTGGCGCATGAGGCGGTTGGCGAGCGGAGTCACGACTTCGCGGATCTGCTCGCGGTAAGAGGCCACCATTTCCGGCGTGTAATCGAAACGATTCATTTTGATGTAGGCCAGATCGGTATAACTCTTATAGCCCAGTTTATGAGCCATCTCCGTCCGGACTTTCACCAAATCGGAATAGATGTTTTCCAACTCGTCTTTGCGCGTCTCGAGATAATGGTAGTAAGCCTCAGAGGCTTCTTTGCGGGTGGGGCGGTCAACATCGCTCAAAAATTTGCCCATCTGCGGAAGGTTGTAGGTCTGGCCGCGGAAAGGAATTTTGCAGGAAGCGATGGCGGCCTGATATTTCATCATGAGGGCATTCTCTTCTTGGGCTTCTTTGACGATTTTCTCATCGAAGCCTTTGAGCTGATACTCATACATCGTGAAGATAAAGGCGCCGAGTTTCTTCTCCAAAAAGGCGCGATGGGGGCTCTTGACGAAGGCCTTGGTGAACTCAAGCGAGGCGGCCGCGAGAAGCGGTCCCCCTTCGTTGATGACATTCATGCCTTTTTCGTATTCTTTATTGGTGGTGTCGAGAGAATAAAGAACTTGGATATGGGTGAATTCATCATTCACTTTGTCCATGAAATGAGCGGCTTTCTTGTACGCGCGATAGGCCTCAAGCCCGCTTTTGGCCCCGCGGAAATTTTCCGTGAGGGCATTGACCTTTTTGATGAGCGGTTTGATATGCGGAATCTTAAACGGCCAGTCTTCGAATTTGGCTAATTCTTTCGCCATGTTTAATCTCCTTGTCTCACGCCCCGAAAATTCTCGCGCGCTTTGGAAGCGGAACGCTTTTTCTTGGGAAGAGAGCGGTTAACGACTTCGGCCTCGCCTTTGGGTGAAAGAGCGAGGAAATAGTCTTTCCGCTTCCCGTCGTATTGGAGGCGGATGTAACCTTCTCTCACAAGCCAATGGAACCGATTTTGGAGTTTCTTGGAAGTCAAACTGGGAAGAAACCCGAAAAGCGAAGAAGAACTGTGGGCTGAAATTTCCTCAGTGGAGACGCCTTTGAGAAGCTTGCTCAGCCCCTCAATCGTGGCCTCATAGCCTTCGGATTTTAATTCCGAAATGGCCAAGAGCATGACGCGACGTGAGGCTTTCAAAGATTCCATAAGAGTCCTCTAAGGACATTTTGTATTATAGAGGACACGAGGGGAATGTCACCAAAAAAGCCCTTTTTTTGAAAAGAAAGGGCCAATTGCCCGGTTTTCAGATTAAGAAAGGGCTTCCCAGGAAAAAAATTTCTGTAAAGGGAATTCGCTTTCCTTGTAAGAATCCGCGAATGAATTAGAATTAACCCGCTGAATAAAACCATGATCGATGACATTGATAAACAAATCGAAACCGTCCTCGACAAAGTCCGCCCCTTCTTGCAAAGGGAAGGCGGGGATGTTTCCTATATCGGATTCAAAGATGGCGTGGTCTACGTTCGCATGATCGGAGCCTGCGAAGGTTGCATGTATGTGGATCAGGATATCTCGGCCGGGGTGGAAATCATTCTGATGGAAGAGGTGCCGGGTGTCATCAAATGCGATGCCTCGGGCCAAGTCCCGCAAGACGTGATGGATCAATATCTGGCTCGTCAGGAGGAAGCCGCGAAAGCGCGCGAAAAGAACCCCGCGCCCTTCTCCTCCCTCGAAGAAAAGAAATAAAAAGATGAAAAAAGACCGCCGAGGCGGTCTTTCATTTTCCGTTAACGATTACTGAGCGGCCGAAGGTTTGACCCACCCACCAAAGCTGAAGATGGTTCCCTTGATGATGAGGTAAACAAGATTAAGAATCCAAAAGACGAAAGGGAGAGGGCAAATTCCCAGAAGGACGTCCAGGATAAGAAGCTCGGTCCGGTTGGCGTTGGCGTCAGCGACAATCCGGTAAATCACAAAAACAAGCGACACGATAGGAATGATGGCGAGGATGATCTTGACGAGGAGTGGAAGCTCGTCAATGGCTTTGTTGAATTGCATAGATATAACCTCTTTCTATTTAAAATTATACCCCTTAGTTTTTTTTAATGATGAAGAATCAAATCAAAGGCCTCGTTTTTTGCCTGAAAATAGGGTCAAACGAGGCCGCAAAAAGAGGAATTCGATTAATGAACCGAGGGTGCTGCGACAATGACGAAGATAATCGCGATGATAATGGCGGCAATCGCTTCAACCAAAGCGATGATAAGAGCGGCCGTGGCGCATTTCGAATCGCGCTTCCCCGCGCTTTTGTCGGTGGCTTTGGCCACGATGGCAAGAATCAAGCCAATCGGCCACGTTGCCCCGATGAGAATCAGAATCAAAGAGGCGATGGCCAAACCTCGGACCGAATCGCTTTCGGAAGAAGCGGGGACGGCGGGGTTGGCCGCGGCGATGGGGCTGACCTGACAGCCGCATTTGGGACAAACCACCGCATTATCGTCAATCTCGGCGCCGCAGTGACTGCAATATTTCATAAAGGCTCCTTGGAGATAATCTTCCGGCCTTATTTTTTAGAAGTCAATAACCCCAAAGCGGCCAAGGATACTCAAAACCGGCCAATTGTCTATCCATAAGGAAAAGAAGATGGTCTTTGCAAAGTTTTGTTTTTTTTCGGATTGCCTTCACAAAAGAACGTTTTTCTTGTCATTGGCGAGGATATAGCCCTCACGGTTATAAACATCGGCACGGTTATAGGTATAAGAGGTTCCGTCGGGCTTCAGCATAACCCCACCGGCTTCGGAAAGAATCAAATCCCCAGCCGCCACATCCCATTCTTTGGTGCCCCCGCTCATCCGATAACTGAGGTCGGCCCCGCCTTCGGCGATCGCGCAAAACTTGAGGGCCGCCCCCAAAGGAGCGACGGACTCAAAATGGCTTTTGTTTTGGGCGATGAGGGCTTTTTCTTGGTCGGTGAAAAAACTTCGGGAGGTCAAAACGCGAAGATGATCCCCGATCCTTTTGGAAACGAAAATCCGCACGGGTTTCTTTCCGCGTTCGAGCTTATAGGCGCCTTGCCCTTGGATGGCGTAATACAGGACGTCTTTGAGCGGAACATTAATCACTCCAACCACGATGTTATGCTGATAAGCCAAAGCGATATTGGTTGTGAATTCCCCGTTTCTCGCGACGAAATCTTTAGTTCCATCCAAAGGATCGACGATGAAAACGTGATCGTTGCTCAAACGGTTGGGGGTGTCGGCGCTCTCCTCGGTGAGAAAGGCGTAAGCAGGGAAAGATTGGTGAAGCTCTTCCCGGATCAAGGCATCCGCGCCTTGGTCGGCGGCGGTCACCGGCGAATCGTCGCTTTTGATTTCCACGGCAAAAGCGGTCGCGTAGACTTCTTTGATTTTGGTTTCGGCGTCGCGGGCGACTTTCTGCATCGCGCGGAGTTCACGTTCAAACATACCTTTCCAGCTTTCGGGAAAATGATACTCCAACGGCTCCGTTATTCTCAACAAACCGATGATTTCATCTGCATATCGGTAAAAGTAATTGGTTATCGGTAAAAAGTTATCGAAGCGTTTTCATAGTTCCTATAATGAAACTGCACGATTTTTTAACCTTGAAAGGAGATTGATTTAGCAATGGCTAATCTCAATGAGAGAATCTGCATTATCGGCGGAGGCCCGGCTGGCGTTTCGGCCGCCATGTATCTTCAGAAAAAAGGCTATTCCAACTATGTGATCTACGAAAAGGCCGATCACGTCGGTGGCAAATGCTTCTCCCCGCTGCTTCAAGCCGGCGGCGAGGGCTCGCCCAAGCGGACCTTCGAAATGGGCGCCATCATGGGCGCCAAGACCTATTGGGCCGTTCACGAAGCCGAGGAATTCGGCGGGACGTCCCATGAAAACGGACCGGCCATGGGCCGCATCTATCGCAATGCCTCAGGCCAGGAGATCTTCCCTTTCACCGTCAGCAAGAACATCCTGAATCTCAAAATTTTCGGCCTTTTGAAACTCAAAAAAGCGGTCAAGCGTCTAGCCCATCTCATGGCGACGAAATACCAAGGTTACGACGTGAACGGACATCGCGGAATCGCCAGCGGAAAATACGCTGGCCTCAATAAAGAAAGCGGAAACCTCGAGCCCATTTCGGGCGAGAATCCGAACCTCAAGGATTTGGCGCTCCCTTTCAGCGAATTCTGCCGCCTGAACAAGATTGAGCCGGTCATGAGGATCTGGATCGCTCCGTTTACTTCGTTCGGCTACGGATATTTCGATGAAATGCCAGCCGCTTACGTCATGAAGTATCTCGACGTCACGACCGCTCTCGAGTTCGTTGCCATGCGGCTTTGGACTTGGAAAGATGGCACGATGGCGATTTGGCAGGGCGTCGATAAGCACCTCACCCATCCGACCCTCGTCAGCACCGAAGTCATCAAAGTCGACCGTCAAAACGACAAAGTCACGGTGACCGTCAAAGACAAAAAAGGCGAACGGACCGAAGGGTTCGATAAACTCATCGTCACGACGCCGCTCGATGGGTTCGTGAAGTTCGCCGATGCCTCGAAAGAGGAAAAAGAGCTCTTCAGCAAGATCATCCACGAGAAATACCTCTCGATGGCGACCCGCCAAGAACTCGGCAAGGCCCCTCAGATCTCGGCCTATATCTTCGACAACATGACCCCGGAAAAACGCGGCCACCTCATGGTTTATTACCATCGTTGGAATGATCTCAAAGATCAGCCCATCATCACCTATACCCTCCGCAACCACAAAGGGGACGCGGACGTCGCTTATGACTTCGCCCGCAAGACCACGCTGAACGATATGGCCAAGTGCGGCTTCCCGGTCCAGAAAGTCGAAATCGAAGACGAGTGGTATTATTGCCCGCACGTCTATAGCGAGGATTATGCCGCTGGCTGGTACGATAAAGTGGACGCCCTCCAAGGCGGGCGCCATACCTACTATACCGGCGAGGTGCTCTCCTTCGGCGATATGGAAGAGACCACCGAGGCTTCGAAAGATTTGATCGGACGCTTCTTCTGATAAAAGAAAAACTCGGTTTCGCGGTTCACTTCGCGGCCGAGTTTTTTATGGCTTCAGTTCGCTGGAGGCCTCGATTTCGACGTTGGCCTTCCTTAAGGCCTCTTCCCAACGTTTATGAGCTTCGAGGCCATAGCCATTGGGGACGGCTTCGAAGAGGATTTTGCCGGTGGCTTTTTCGCTGAGCCGCACCCGCAGGATTTTTTCATTTCCCGACCCCCTGAGATAATAAAAGAAAGCCACATAGGGGCCATTTTTGAGCCACAGTTTTTTCCGGAAGAAAAACCTTTCGCGGACGATCCGATCCGAATAAAAGAAGACATTGTTCCCCGCTTGGTGAAGAGCGCTGAGCAAAACCAAGGCCCCGGCGATGAGAAAGAAGGCCGAAAGCCACGCCGCAAGGGTGCTTTTGGCCGCCCCCAAAAGGAAAAACACCAGCACCGAGAAGGCCCATAAGGCCAAAACCCCGAGCAGGAGAAAAGCAATCCAGGCCAGGAAAGCCGGAGTTTTCTTTCCCTCCGAATCCACGAAATACGGTTTTTCTTTTTCCATGGCCTTAGCGGACGAACTCCTTCAAAGCGTAGCTCACGCCGTCTTGGCTGACGGGAAGGGTCACGAATTTGGCGACCTTCTTGACCTCGGCGATCCCGTTTCCCATGGCCACGCCCTGATAGCCTTTGATCATCAGATAATCATTGCCTTCATCGCCGAAGCAATAGACGTTTTCCTTGGGCAAGCGCAGGAGATTTCGAAGGTATTCGACGCCGGAGGCCTTATCGGCCAAGGGATTGACGAATTCCAGATAATGGGGGTCGCTTTTGAGGATGTGATAGCGTTTGTCTTCCTCCGAAAGGGCGAGGCCATTGATGATCGCTTCAGGGGCTGAAACCATGAATTTGAGAATGGGATCGGCGGGATTGAGCGGATGTTTTTTTAAGTCCTGAGGCGAGACATTGTTGAAGCGGCATTCCCATTCGATCGTGGGGGCCATTTCGAAACATCCGACGCCCTCCATCGTGTAGCAGTAGATCGCTCCGCCGCTTTGGATCACTTCCGGATGTTCGCTGTAAAAGCGCAGAAAATCCTTATATTGGAGTTCTTTGGTCGTCAAAAGTTTGTTGGTGAAGTCATAGACGGCGGCCCCATTGGCGGCAATCGCGTATTTTCTCCCTCCCTGAAATTGCGAAAGATACTGGTCGATGCCTTTAAAAGGCCGCCCCGAGGCGATGGCCACCGTATCGCCGCGATCGAGAAAACGATCCACGGATTTGATCGTGGTTTTGGGCAAAATCTTATCGGGAGGCACTAAGGTGTCGTCAACGTCGAAGACCAAGAGTTTCATGGGCCAATCCCCGCTTGAGCGTACGAGAGATTATAGACGTTGGCCCTGCCTTAGGG
>Ga0224525_1000636_pt1 | contig 15532 bp, 13 predicted proteins | sample CFST100metaG_FD_179874 | JGI IMG/M metagenome (GOLD analysis project Ga0224525, IMG submission 179874) | Peat soil microbial communities from Stordalen Mire, Sweden - C.F.S.T100 | ecosystem: Environmental > Terrestrial > Soil > Wetlands > Peat | place: Sweden: Norrbotten County, Stordalen Mire...
ACTTTTCCAAGACAATGGGGCGCCATTGCCTTCCACTGTACGTCCGTCAAAACAAGTCGATTCAAACACATGTATCAAATCTACCGCCTTATCCCACCTGAACGTCAACAGCCCCTAGTCAACATCCATTTACGTCTATCTTTTGTAATCTTACCAAAGTGACCAAAAATATCTGCATACCACCCTGAAGAATTCAATAATGTGAATTCCAAAACGGCTATTGGACGCAGCCTGTGTAAGCGAACTGACGGCATCAAAACGGGCATGGTTGAGCGTCTTGCTTCGTTTTGACGCCTTTTCCTCGACCGGGCGTGATTTCAACCGCCTTTTGAGTGGGATGCGGGTGCGGCTTGACGGCTAGAATCAGTGTAGCCATGACCGAATTTACGCATCTGCATTTGCACACGGAATACTCGCTGCTGGACGGCGCCAACGAACTGAATAAATTGATGAAGCGGGTTGCCGCGATGGGCCAGAAGGCGGTCGCAATGACCGACCACGGCAACATCTACGGCGCGGTCCACCTTTTCGACGCGGCCAAGGCGGCGGGAATCAAGCCGATTCTGGGCTGCGAACTCTACGTTTGCAAGGCTGAGGACCATCGCGCACAGGTGCCTGGGGACCGCTACAACCACCTGATCGTGTTGGCGGAGAACGAAGAGGGCTACCGGAACCTGGTTCGGATCACCTCGGAGGCTTCGCTGCACGGCTTCTATCGCAAGCCGCGCATCAGCAAAAACTATCTGGCGCAGCACACCAAAGGACTGATTTGCATGGCGGCGTGTCTGGCGGGTGAGGTGGCGGAAGACCTGATGGCGGACAACTACGACGCGGCCAAGGCGGCGGCGTTGCAATACCAGGACATGTTCGGCAAGGGCAATTATTATCTCGAGATTCAGGATCAAGGCCTCGCGCAGGAACGGAAGATCAACACCGACCTGTTCCGGCTGGAGAAAGAGCTGGGGATTCCGATGGTGGCGGCCAACGACGCACACTATCTGAGCGCCGAAGACTCGCGCGCGCACGACGTGATGCTGTGCATACAGACTGCTGCGAAGATTCACGACGCCGAGCGCTTCCGCTTCGACTCCGACCAATTCTATGTGAAGAGCGGCGACGAGATGGCGCGGCTCTTTCCGGACAACCCAAGCGTGTTGTCGCGGACGATGGAGATTGCCGAGCGCTGCAACTTCAAACTGCACAAGGTGGATAGCCCCTGGCCGAAGTTCGCCGTGCCCGAGGGACACACGATTGACAGCTACTTCGAGGAAATCTGCCGCGAGGGCTACAAGAAGCGAATGGCGACGGCGGTCAAGTATCTGGAGGACAAGGGGCAACTGCGGACGCCGGTCGAAGATTATCAAAAGCGGCTGGAGTACGAGATCGGCATTATCAAGCAGATGAAGTACTCGGGCTACTTCCTGATTGTGTGGGACTACATCAAATACGCGAAGGACCACGGAATTCCGGTGGGGCCGGGGCGTGGATCGGGCGCCGGTTCGCTGGTGGCCTACTCGATGGAGATCACCAACATTGACCCGATGCAGAACGCGCTGCTGTTCGAGCGCTTCCTGAACCCGGAGCGCGTGTCGATGCCCGATATCGACGTGGACTTTTGCCAGAACCGGCGGGGCGAGGTGATCGAATACGTCACGCGCAAGTATGGGCGCGAGCAGGTGGCGCAGATCATCACCTTCAACTCGATGGCGGCCAAGGGCTCGATCAAGGATTGCGGGCGGGCGATGGATCTGCCGTATGGCGAAGTGGACCGCGTTGCCAAGCTGATTCCAGCGACGGTGGGCATGACAATCGACCAGGCGCTGCTGGATGTGCCGGAGCTGAAAAAGGCCTACGACGGCGAAGATCAGGTGCGCGAGCTGATTGACACGGCCAAGAAGCTGGAAGGGCTGACGCGCGGCCAGGGCGTGCATGCCTGCGCGGTGGTGATTGCGCCGCGTCCGCTGACCGAACTGGTGCCGGTGGTCAAGAGCAAGAACGACGAAATCGTGACCGCCTACGACATGAAGTCAGTCGAAAAGATGGGCCTGTTGAAGATGGACTTCCTCGGCCTGGCGACCCTGACGGTGATTGACGATTGCCTGAAGCTGATCGAAAAAAACCGGGGAGAAAAGGTCGACATCGAAAAGATTCCGCTGGACGACGCGGAGACCTACCAGAAGGTCTTTCAGAACGCGCTGACCTCGGGCGTCTTCCAGTTTGAATCGAACGGCATGCGGGACATGTTGCGGCGGTACAAGCCGGACAAGCTAGAGGATTTGACGGCCTTGACGGCGCTCTTCCGGCCGGGTCCGATCCAGGGAGGCATGACGGACGATTTCATCGAGCGCAAGTGGGGACGGCGCAAGGTGGAATACCCGCTGCCGCAGATGGAAAAGGTGCTCAAGGAGACGCTGGGCGTCGTCGTCTATCAGGAACAGGTGATGCAACTGGCCAACGTGCTGGCGAACTACAGCCTGGGCGAAGCCGACCTGCTGCGCCGCGCGATGGGCAAGAAAAAGCCCGAGGAGATGGCCAAGCAGCGCGATCGTTTCATGAGCGGCGCGGAGGCTCTGGGGCACCCGAAGCAGATCGCCGGCGAAATCTTTGACCAGATGGAGAAGTTCGCTGGCTACGGCTTCAACAAGTCGCACTCGGCGGCCTACGGTCTGGTCAGCTACCAGACGGCGTATTTGAAGACGCACTATTCAGTGGAATTTATGGCGGCTCTGTTGACTTCGGAAACTTCGAAGCCGGAGAACGTGGTCAAATATATTGCCGAATGCAAGGAGATGGGCATCAGCGTCGAGCCGCCGGACGTGCAGGTTTCCGGACCAGACTTTACGCCGAATGGCGAGGCGATCCGCTTCGGCTTGGCGGCGGTAAAGAACGTGGGCGGGAACGCAATTGAATCTATTCTGAAGGCGCGCGAGGAGGCCGGCGGGCGCTTCAAAAGCTTCTGGGAGTTCTGCGAAAAGATTGACCTGCGGCTGATGAACAAGCGCGTGATCGAGTCGCTAATCAAGGCCGGGGCGCTGGACTCGCTGGGCAAGCGCGGGCCGCTGATGGCCGCCGTGGACAAGGCCATGGAGCGCGCGCAGAAGGCGCAGAGAGATAAGGAGCAGGGCCAGGCCGGGCTGTTTGGCCTCTTCGACGAGGCTCCCCGCGCGGGACGCGAAGGCGCGCAGGCAGGCGACGACCTGCCCAAGGTGGCCGACTGGGAAGAGAGCGAGCGGCTGACCATGGAAAAAGAGGTTTTGGGATTCTTTGTCTCCGGGCATCCGCTGGATAAGTACGCGGAAAAGCTACGCAACCTGACGGGCGTGATTCCGGTGGCCGAAGCGCTGGAGCGCAAGCCGCCGGAGAGGCGCTGGGGCGCGCAGACGGACCCGGCCGACGAGCTTCTGGTTGCGGGAATGATTCAGGGATTGCGGGTGCAGAGGAGCAAGAAAGATCAGAAGGAGTATGCGCAGGCAACGCTGGAGGACACGACGGGCAAGATCAATCTGATCTGTTTTTCGCGCGACTATGCGCGGCTTTCCGAACAGTTGAAGATCGCGGCGCCGGTGCTGGTACGCGGCGTGCTGATGGGCGATGAAGGCGTGGCGCCGAAGATTTCAGTCAGCTCAGTCCAGGAGCTTGAGGCGGTGGAGGTAAAGCTGCCGACAGGGGTGCGCATCCGCATCAATCTGGAGATCGCGAGCGAAGAAATGCTGGCCGGCCTGAAGAACGCGGCAGAGGCCGCGCCGGGCCCCGGCAAGCTGATGCTGCAAATGGAAAAGAAGGGCGAGTATTCCGTGATTCTGGAGCCGGAAGGCGTGAGCGTGGCGGCGGATCGCGGATGGGTGGAACGAGTCGAGGAGCTGGTCGGCAAAGGAGCGGTACAGGCGCTGGACTAGAGCGTTTCTCCCGTTCATTCGGAAGTTGAGACTTTCTCTACTGCAACGGGAAAAACGCTCTATGCCGGAGGAAGATGCAACAGTGTGCGGCAACGCTCACCCCAGGTTGGCACTTCCGGGCATTCCAAATAGACCTGGCGGTTGAGAGCCATCAGTAACTGCACGGCCTGCAACTGCGCATCCTTTGCCGAGTAAGCGAGGCCCTGTTGCGCGAATTCATCCGCCAGATATTCGATGGCGTGAGCAAGAAGCTCCAGCGCGCGGCCAGCCTGGGGAGAGATGCGGCGGCGGCGGTTGGAGCGCACGCAAACGGCCGGCGCTGAAGCCAGCATCGCGAAGCCGGTGGTAATAGTAGCTGCCATGGCTATATCCTCACTCAGTTTTTCGGCTGCTCAGAATAATACACTAGATAACGAAGGTACTGTATCCCGAATGCGAACAAAGAACATGGCTTACTTCCCACTGTGGGAACCCGCGGGCGCGCGTCCGCGGGTTTTGTCTCCGCGCCTGCTCGTGAGCCAAAGGCCAGCGCGCTGCGCGAATCGCCAGCATTCCTTGACGAAACGGGGCTGAAACCCTAACCTCAATCCAGCGTCCTGTTGTGGCGGGGCGTATGCGAATCAGTAAGCAACGGGCGCAATTCCCTGATAATTTTGCGGACTGGGCAACAATGATTCCCTATCACTGGCAATATCTCCCGCTCATGCTGCAAATCCTTGCGGCATTTGGACTGGGGGCCGGAATGGTGACGGCTTCCTGGTTTGTCGGCAGGCATCGGAATACGGCGACGAAGCTCTCCGCCTACGAATGCGGAATCGAACCCGTGGGCGATGCCCGGGGGCGATTCAGCGTGCGCTTTTATATGGTAGCCATGCTGTTTATTTTGCTCGACGCGGAAGTAGTCTTTCTGATGCCCTGGGCAGTGATCTACCGCAAACTGCCCGCGCTCACCGGCTCGCGGTTTTTCGGTTTCTGGGAGATGCTGGTCTACATGGGCTTTGTGGCCGTGGGACTCTATTACATTTTGCGCAAGGGCATTCTGAATTGGAGCCAGGACAAGGCGGACCTCTAACATGAGCGATGGGCAAAAGGAAAGATTGGCGGGCCGGGCCGCTGTTCTGGATGGGTTCCCAGAGCATCCGGCGGTCAAGGCCATTCTAGCCTGGAAGCCCGGGGCTTTGGCGGACGCGAAATTCGACCGGGGCGAGCTGACCCTGACCATTGCTCCAGCGGAGATTCGCCTAGCGGCAGCCACCCTGCAGGCGGCAGGCTACAACTTCTTTGAGGACATGACCGCGGTCGACTGGTTCCCTTCCTCGCCCCGCTTCCAGCTGAGCTACCACATTCTTTCGCATTGCTATAAGGAATACATCCGGCTGAAGGTTCTGGTGGATGGAGCCATCCCGGCGGTTGACTCCATCACGCCGGTGTGGCCGGGCGCGAATTTTTACGAGCGCGAAGTCTTTGACCTGTTCGGGGTGCGCTTCGAGGGGCATCCGAATCTGCGCCGGATCATGATGCCCGACGACTGGCAGGGCCACCCGCTGCGCAAGGACTATCCGGTGGAGGGCTATCGCTGATGCCTGAACCGATTGGCACCCCCATCCTCGAAGTTCCGCGGGCCGCGGGCGCTCACGATCAGCACATGGTGCTGAATATGGGACCGCAGCATCCAGCCACGCACGGCGTTCTGCGCCTCGTTATCGAGCTGGACGGCGAGCTTGTGGTCCGGCTCTACCCGGAGATCGGCTACCTGCACACTGGCATCGAGAAGACCTGCGAGGCCAAGTTCTATCAGCAGGTGGTGCCGCTTACCGACCGCGCGGACTACCTCAGCCCAATGGCCAACAACCTCTGTTATTGCCTGGCGGTCGAGAAGCTGCTGGGGCTGGAGATTCCGGCCAGGGCGCAATGGATGCGCGTGCTTCTCGCGGAGTTGACGCGCCTGGTTTCGCATCTGGTCTGGCTGGGCACGCACGCCATGGATATTGGCGCTCTGACGGTTTTTCTTTACACCTTCCGCGAGCGCGAAGAGGTTCTGAGGATATTTGAAGGCTTGTCCGGCCAGCGGATCATGACCAGCTACATCCGCATTGGCGGACTGGCGCTGGAACCGCCGCTGGATTTCTTCGACCGCGTGCAAGGATTCGTCCGCAGCTTTCCCAAGAAGATTGACGAGTACTCAAACATGCTGACAGGCAATCCAATCTTCAAGAATCGCTTGAAGAATGTGGGCTATCTATCAGCATCTGATGCGGTTGCGCTGGGCGTGACCGGCCCGCCGCTGCGCGCCTCGGGCGTGGACTTCGACCTGCGCCGCGACATGCCCTACTCGAGCTATGAGAAGTTCCGGTTCAAGGTGCCCACCTCAACCGAGGGCGACTGCTGGGCGCGGTATGAGGTGCGTCTGGCGGAAATGCGCGAGAGCGTGAAGATCATTCAGCAGGCTCTCGACGGTATGCCGGAGGGCGCAATCAAGGCCGACGCGCCGAAGGTCGTGCTGCCCGACCGCGAGAAGATGAAGACGCAGATGGAGGCGCTGATCCATCACTTCAAAATCGTGACCGAGGGTTTCACCGTGCCGGCCGGCGAAGTTTATCAGGCCATCGAAAGCCCGCGCGGGCAGATGGGCTACTACGTGGTTTCAGACGGCACGGCCAAGCCCTACCGCGTCCACATGCGCAACCCGACCTTTGCCACTTTGCAGGCGCTGGAAACCATGTGCAAGGGCCGTATGCTGGCCGATGTGGTGGCCGTGATCGGCTCCATTGATATTGTTTTGGGTGAAATCGACAGATGACAGAGAAGGAGGACGATTGTGGTTGATTACGCAAAGCTTGCAGACATTGCGAAGCAGATGCAGGATGCGGAGAAGATTTCCGTAGACAAGCAGCAGGAACGGAAAGTAGACCCACGGATTTTCTTCGAGAGCGTGAGGGCGCATCTGATCGAAGAAATGAACAAAGCCAATTTGGAACTGTCCAAGAGGAAAGCGGTGGGCTTCAGCCAAAACCACATGCCTGGTTTCGATGGCGAGATCTTTCTTACCTTTGGGACGGACTTGCTCTGCCGTGTCACGCTTGTCGTCCTGGGGGGAAGATGCGAAATCAAGGCCGTGATCAGCGGCCCTCCCAATGGATACGAACTTTCGCGGAGGGAATATCCTTTGAATCAGCAAGAGACCGGCGCACAGGCGCCTGATGCCGGAGGAACGGCGGTCTCCGGAATCAATCCTTACCAGATCGCGGTGGACATTATTTCCAGTGTCCTCGTCGGCAAATTCAGTTGATTCAGGTCCGGCGGCAATCTGGCGGCATCACAACCAGAGAAGAGATGAACGGACACGCCAGAGCACGGACGCGGGAGTGAAGCAATGAGCGATGAGAGCATGAGCATTTTTTCGCCCCGACTGGCGGCGCGGCTGGACGCGCTGGCGGCCAGATACCCCGTGCGCCGCTCGGCGCTGATTCCCATGCTGCTCTACGCGCAGGACGAGATCGGCTATCTCTCCGACGCGGTCGTCAACGAGGTGGCCGCGCGCATTGGCATCACCGAGTTGGAGGTGCGCAACGTGGCCAGCTATTACTCCATGCTGCGTTTCAAACCGGTGGGCAAATATCATGTGCAGGTTTGCGCCAGCATCAGTTGCATGTTGCGCGGGGCCGACGAACTTTACCGGCAATTCCAGAAGGAGTTGGGAATTGGGCCGGAGGGCGTGACCGCCGACGGCCTCTTTTCCCTGGAGCGGGTCGAGTGCCTCGGGGAGTGCTGTTGGGCGCCGGCCATAGCGGTCAACTACGACTTTCAGGAGGAGCTGACGCCGTCGAGCGTGCCGGACATTCTGGCCAATTATCGCGGCCTGGCACTGACGGAAGGGTTAGAGCCACATGCCTAGGCTGGTCTCGCATCCCGATGAAGTGAAGATTGTCTCGCGGCGCTTTGGCCAGGGCGCGGCCCAGATCGACCGCTATCTGGAACTGGGCGGCTACGCGGCGGTTAGAAAATGCCTGACGCAGGAGCCGGAATGGATTATTTCCGAGATCAAGGCCAGCAACCTGCGCGGGCGCGGCGGCGCGGGCTTTCCCACGGGGCTGAAGTGGTCGTTCGTGCCCAAGCAGAGCGCCAAGCCGAAGTACGTGCTGGTCAATGGCGACGAAAGCGAACCGGGAACCTGCAAGGATCACCTGATCTTCCAGCACGATCCGCACGCGGTCATTGAGGGCGCGATCATCGCGGGTCTGGCCATCGGCGCGAAGCTCGGCTTCATCTATCTGCGCGGCGAGTATCGCGGTCTGTTGGAAATCATGGAAAAGGCCGTGGCCGAGGCCTACGCCAAAGGCTTTCTCGGTACTCATATCTTCGGCACAAACACTGAATTTCAGATTATTACCCACACCGGCGCGGGCGCTTATGAAGTGGGTGAAGAGTCGGCGCTGATGGAGTCACTCGAGGGCAAGCGCGGAGTGCCGCGCATCAAGCCGCCCTTCCCTGCCGTGGTCGGCCTCTACGGCGGGCCAACGGTCATCAATAACGCCGAAACGATCGCCACCGTGCCGCATGTGATCGAGATGGGCGCGGCGGCTTACGCGGCAGTTGGCTCACCACGTAACGGCGGGACGCGGCTGTTTTCCATCAGCGGTCACGTGGAGCGGCCCGGCGTTTACGAACTGCCGATGGGCTATAACCTGAAGAAGATGATTGAGACAGTCGCTGGCGGCGTGCGCGGCGGGCGGGCACTGAAGGCCGTCGTGCCGGGCGGTTGCTCGACGCCGGTGCTGTTGCCGGAAGAGATCGACATCGGCATGGACTTCGACCAGGTGGGCAAGGCCGGCTCGATGCTCGGCTCGGCTGCCGTAATTGTCATCGACGACCAGACCTGCATGGTCGAGTTCGCGCTGCGGACGATCAGTTTCTATCAGCACGAAAGCTGCGGCTGGTGCATTCCCTGCCGCGAAGGGACTGACTGGTTGAAGAAGACGCTGACGCGCTTCCACGCGGGATATGGCACGGCAAAAGACATCGACAACATTCAGTACTTGGCCGAAAACATGATGGGGCGGACCTTCTGTCCGCTGGGCGATGCGGCGGCGATGCCGACGCTGGCCTTCATCAAGAAGTTTCGCAAGGAGTTCGAGGAGCATTTGGACGGGAAGGCGTGCCCATTCGCAAAAAGCGCGGATTTGGTGGTGGTGTAGGTGAAGGGTACGAGCTTTAGCCCGTACATTGATGTCAGCTACAGTTGTGGGCTTTACAGGCTACGGGAAAAGGCCTGTTCTTGGCAAAAGTGGCGAAAAAAGTTCTTCCGAGGCTAAAGCCCGCGTTTATTCTGTTGGCTTTATGCGGGGGTTAAACCCCCCGTCTCTCTCCGGATCGAGTTTTTCCGCAGCCTGTGAAGCCCCTGAGGGAATGCTCGATGCGGAATAGAACTTAATTGGCGGAACACAACATTGTCGGAGGACATCATGACAAAGAAATCCGTAATTGCATCCGTTGCTGGAGGCTTGGTTATAGTACTTGCCTTGGGATTTTTCTGGCTGCATAGCGAGCGGCAATCACGCATGAATGCGGAAGCAAAGACTCTCGATGGAAGAAAGGCATCAGCCATTAAATGGGTACAGCTTTCAAAGCTCGGTACGCATGAACTGCGCGATCAGATTGCTTCAGAGTTTCTTGGAGAGGCGACAACGACTGACGATTGTGATTGGCGCGCAGACCCAACATGGAATCGAAGCACGAAAAACCCGAATTGGTTCAGCGAAACGACGGGGGTTAACGGCTTCCAGGTCTTTTGCAAGACAACCGCTCACGATAAACGCAGCACCAACGTTGTGATCGAATACGACTTTGTGGACGGTTCTGGACTTGTCGGTCTTAAATGGGGTAATACCGAACACAATTGAGATTTATTAGCTGAGGTTCACTGAATCAAGCATTGATTTTATTTCAGAAGGAAACCGATTCGGAATGGCAGAGGTAACAATCACAGTCGATGGGAAGAAGCTGACAGCGCCAGCGGGTTCGCTGCTGATCGACGTCTGCCGCGAGGCGGGGATCGAGATTCCGGCCTTCTGTTCCTATCCCGGACTAAGCCCGCAGGCCGCCTGCCGGATGTGTTTGGTGCGCCAGGAAAAGATCGGCAAGCTGCAAACCGCCTGCACCACGCATATCGCGGAAGGTCAGTTTTTTTTCACCAACACCGACGAGATTCATCAGGCGCGCAAAGCGATGCTGGAGCTACTCCTGGGCAATCATCCGCTGGACTGCCCGGTCTGCGACGCCGGCGGCGAATGCGAGTTGCAGGACATGGTCTTCAAGTACGGCGCGGGCGAAAGCCTCTACGTGGAGGCCAAGAATCATCGCGAGGAGCAGCAGTGGTCGCCCGCCGTCTACTATGACCGGCCGCGCTGCATTCTCTGCTATCGCTGCATCCGCATCTGCGGCGAAGGCATGGACGTGTGGGCGCTGGGCATGCAGGGGCGCGGCGCGAACGCGGCAATTGCGCCCAACGGCGGCGGGCGGCTCGACTGCGAACAGTGCGGCATGTGCATCGACATCTGCCCGGTGGGCGCGTTGACCAGCGGGTCTTATCGATACAAGACGCGGCCATGGGAGATGAAGCACGTTTCAACCGTCTGCACGCATTGCGCCGATGGCTGCCGGGTCACGCTAGGCGTGCGGCAGGTGAACAGCGGCTCCGAAATTGTACGCGCCGACAACCGCGACAGGGGCGGCATCAACGGCGAGTTTCTCTGCGCCAAGGGCCGCTTCGGCTTCGATTTTGTGCAGAGTCCCGACCGGCTAACGACGCCTTTGGTGCGCAACTCCGAAGGCAAGCTGGAACCGGCCACCTGGGAACAGGCGCTGAGGCTCGCGGCGGACAAATTGAAGGCCGCGCGCGACGGACGGGGCGGCGAGGCGATTGGCGTTATCGGCTCCAACCGCACCACCAATGAAGAGAATTACCTGCTGCAAAAATTTGCGCGAACGGTGCTGCGGACGAATAACATCGACCACGAGCGGACGACGGATTACGCAGCTTTTGCTCGGGCGCTGGCCGGACACAAGGCGGCGGCGGCCAGCCTGCGCGAGATCGCGGCCGCTCCGGCAATTCTGCTGCTGGGCGGCAATCCTACCGAGGAGCATCCGCTGCTGGCCTGGACGCTGCGCACCAACGTCCGGCTGAATCACGCCCGGCTCTATGTGGCGAGCGCCAAAGCCATCAAGCTGGAACGGCAGGCCGCGGCGACGCTGCGGCTTACTGCGGAGGACAGCTCCGTAACACAGGACGACACAGCCTTCCGCGACGCCCTGCTGGCAGAGCCGTCGCTGCTGGTCATCTTCGGCGCGGAATATCGTGGCCCTGCGCTGTTGGAACTGGTGGCGTGGGGGTTGAAGCGCGGAAATACGCGCTTTGCCTATCTCGGCGACGATGCGAACTCGCGCGGCGCGGCGGATATGGGCTTGCTGCCCGATCTGCTGCCGGGCTATGTGCCGGTCACCGCGCCGGACGCATTTGCCGCCGAATATCCGGGACTACCCACGACGCCGGGCAAGACGCTGCCGGAAATTTTCGCGGCGGCGGACAAAGGTGAACTGGGCGCATTGCTGGTGATGGGCGCCAATCCAGCCAAACAACCCGGTGTGAAGCCTGAGGCGTTGAAAAAGGCTTTTGTGATTGTCGCGGACCTTTTTCTCACTGAGACAGCGGCACTGGCCGATGTGGTATTTCCGACAGCCAGTCTCTATGAGAAGACCGGCACGGTGACCAACGCCTACGGCGATGTGCAACTGGCGCGCAAGGCCGCCGACCGTGCCGGAGTGAAGCCCGAGTTCGAGATTCTGGCGCGCCTTGCGGGCGCGATGGGCACGGATGTGAAGGCCCTGGTTTCGTTTGGCAAGGACAATGTAACGGCGGACCTGGGCCAATCGCGCGGCGCGCAGTCGGGCGAGGCGGACCGGCACGCGGTATGGCTCACGGCCAACAACCTTGAACCGAAGCTGAGTCCCTTTGATCCGCTGGCGTTGCTGGATGAAATTGCGCGGCTGGTTCCGGGCTATGCCGTGGACCGCCTGAATCTTTTCAGTGGCAACGACGCGCCGACCGAGCCGGGCTTTGCGCCAGTTGCGCCGCTGGCCGGAAGGGGGCGGATCGCGCCCGCCGCCAACGGATTGTTTACCTCCGGGACGCTGGGAGAGCACAGCGCGGCGCTGAAGGAATTGGCGCGGCATCAAGCGCCAAGGCTGGTGAAGATACAAGGTGGGAAGTGAGTGGCGCTGAGTTCGTGGTCTCCCACCCATGCCGCACAGAACGCGGCATGGATGGGGCACCCAGAGATTAAGAGTGAAGGGCACCCACATTTGGCGCGATAGAACTGCGCCAAATGTGGGGCACCCGCGGTTGGGGCTTGTGGTCTCCCAGATCCCAAAATCGGGACCTGGGGCACCCGAGGATTGTGAAAGATGAAGCGAGAGGCTGAGAACCTGTGACGATTTGGCAATTTGTTTTGTGGAGCGTGCTGAAGGTGGCCGTGGTGACGACGGTGTTTCTGCTGGCCGTCGCCTACACCGTGCTGCTCGAACGCAAGCTGCTGGGCCGCATTCAGAACCGCTGGGGACCGACGCGCGTGGGTCCCTTCGGCCTGTTGCAGCCGCTGGTGGACGGGGCCAAGTCCTTTCTCAAAGAGGACATCATCCCCACAGCCGTCTACAAGCCGCTCTATATACTCGCTCCCATCCTCGCCCAAGGCTGCGCGCTGACCGCGATTGCCGTTGTGCCCTTCGGCGAACCGATCTCGATTGCGGGCAGCCCGCACCTGTTTCAGATCGCCGATGTGAACATCGGCCTGATGGTGATTCTGGGCCTCACCTCGCTGGGCGTCTATGGCGTGGCGCTGGCCGGATGGTCGTCGAACAACAAGTATTCGCTCTTCGGCGCGCTGCGCTGCTCGGCGCAGTTAATCAGCTACGAGCTGGCGCTGGGCCTCTCGGTGGTGGGCGTGGTGATGCGTGCCGGAACGCTCAACCTGCGCCTGATTGTGGAGCAGCAGGCCACCGCCGGAATCCTGACCTGGAACATCTTCGGCGGATTGCAGTTTGTGGCTTTCTGCATTTACATCATGGCGGCCTTTGCCGAGACCAACCGCTCACCCTTTGATCTGCCTGAGGCGGAAAGCGAACTGACCGGCGGCTATCACACCGAATACAGCTCGATGAAGTTCGCCATGTTTTTCATGTCCGAATATGGCAACATGATCAACGTGGGCTGCGTGGCCACGCTGCTGTTTCTGGGCGGATGGACCAGTCCCTTTGGCGACCTGATTCCTCCACCGCAGAATCTGCTGATCCATGCGCTGTTTCCTCTTTTCTGGTTTGCCTTGAAGGTCTTCTGCTTCCTGTTTCTGTATATCTGGGTGCGGGGAACCTTGCCGCGCTTCCGCTTTGACCAATTCATGAACTTCGGCTGGCGGTGGCTGGTTCCGCTGGCGATGCTGAACATTGTGGCGACAAGCCTCTGGCTTGCGTTTTGCTGATTTACAATCGGGCTTGCTTAGTGGGATGAGACGATGCACCTAATTCTCTTTTTCATGTTTGCCGGATTCTGCCTGGCGGGAGCGGTCAATCTTCTGCTCCAGAGCCATCCCATCAACAGCGCCCTTTCGCTGATTGTGGTGATGACCTCGCTGGCCGTGCTCTATCTGCTGCTGGGCGCGGAGTTTCTGGCCGCGGCGCAGGTGATTGTCTACGCCGGCGCCATCATGGTGCTGTTTACCCTGGTCGTAATGCTGCTGAATGCCGGGCGCGAGGCGCGCACACGGGGCAGCCTCGCGGCGCGAGTGGTGGGCTTCCCCGCGGTGGTCACGATTCTGGCCGTGCTGGCCACCGTGGTTCTGCACCTACAAGGGATGGGCGTGGCGCGGGCGAGCGACGGCATCACCTCCACGGCGGAGCTGGGCGCGGTACTTTTCACCCGGCTGCTGCTGCCGTTTGAAGTGACCTCGGTGTTGATTCTGATTGCCATTCTGGGCGCGGTGGCGCTGGCGCGGCACGGCAATGGAGAAGAGGCGGCGGACAAATGAATTCTTTCTTCACGCAGGAAGTTCCGCTCTCCTGGTATCTGATGCTGAGCGCGATTCTGTTTTCGCTGGGCGTGGTGGGTTTTCTCATCAAGCGCAACCTGATCACCATGTTCATGTCCATTGAGCTGATGCTCAACGCCGTGAATCTTTCGTTTGTGACCTTCGCCCGCCAGTGGCACACGGTGCAGGGGCAGATCTTCGTTCTCTTTGTGATGGTGGTGGCCGCGGCGGAAGCTGCCGTCGGCCTGGCCATCATCATTGCCGTCTTCCGCACGCGCGCAACGCTGGCCGTCGACAGAATCGACCTGATGAAACTATGAACGGACCTTACCATCTCTGGCTGGTTCCGCTCCTGCCCTTCGCCGGGTTTCTGCTGAACAGAATTCTGGGCCGGCGAATGCCGAAGTGGGGCGTCACGGCGGTCGCGCTGCTGGCTCCGCTGGCGGCCTTCGCCGTGGCGCTGGGCTTTGCCGTGAGCGGCACGGCTTCCAATTCCCTGCCCTGGACGGAGACCTTGCCCTTCGCCTGGATCAACACCGCCACGCTGCACGTGGATTTCAGCTTCGTGCTCGACCAGCTTTCGCTGGTGATGCTGCTGGTGGTTACGGGCGTCGGCTTGCTGATTCACGTCTACTCCGTCGGCTACATGGACGGCGACGCGGGCTACGCGCGGTATTTTTCTTACTTAAATCTATTTCTCTTTTTCATGAGTGTATTAGTGCTGGCCGGCAATGCGCTGATGATGTTCATTGGCTGGGAGGGCGTCGGCCTCGCATCGTACCTGCTGATCGGCTTCTACTTCCAGAAACAAACGGCGGCGGACGCGGGCAAAAAGGCCTTCATCGTCAACCGCATCGGCGACACGGGCTTTTTGATCGCGCTGTTTCTGCTGGCGGCCAACTTCGGCACGCTGAACTTTACTGAGATCGCGACGAAGCTCGGCCAGGCCCCCGGCTGGACCGGCGGCGTAGTCACCGCAATTGCGCTCTGCCTGCTGCTGGGCGCGGCCGGCAAAAGCGCGCAGCTTCCGCTCTACATCTGGCTGCCGGACGCGATGGAAGGCCCCACGCCGGTTTCCGCCTTGATTCACGCGGCCACGATGGTCACGGCGGGCGTCTACATGATCGCCCGGATGCACGTTCTCTTCAACCACTCGCCCTTCGCGCTGGCCGTGGTGGCAATCGTGGGCGCGGCCACGGCTCTGTTTGCGGCTACCATCGGCATGGCGCAGAACGACATCAAGCGCGTGCTGGCTTACTCGACCATTTCGCAGCTCGGCTACATGTTCATAGCCTGCGGCGTGGCGGCATATTCCGCAGCGATCTTCCATCTGGTAACGCACGCTTTTTTCAAGGCGCTGCTCTTTCTGGCGGCGGGCGCGGTAATTCACTCGCTGGGCGGCGAGCAGGATCTGCGCCGGATGGGCGGACTCTGGAAGAAGCTGCCCGTCACCTTCGCGGTCACCACCGTTGGCGTTCTGGCCATCACTGGCTTTCCTCCCTTCGCCGGATTTTTCTCCAAGGACGCGATTCTCTACGCGGCGTTTTTGCAGGGACCGGG
>Ga0224525_1000638_pt1 | contig 15484 bp, 11 predicted proteins | sample CFST100metaG_FD_179874 | JGI IMG/M metagenome (GOLD analysis project Ga0224525, IMG submission 179874) | Peat soil microbial communities from Stordalen Mire, Sweden - C.F.S.T100 | ecosystem: Environmental > Terrestrial > Soil > Wetlands > Peat | place: Sweden: Norrbotten County, Stordalen Mire...
AGGTATATAGATTTTAAGGAAGAGGCAGAGGACAGGCAGTCGTTTGATGAAAAGATGAAAGAGCTGACGAAAAAGCTGAAAAAGCAGATGGCTGAAAGCGTGATACTGGATAAAAAGGTGAGGAAAAGTTTAAGGAAAGTGGGGTATAAAATATGAACGATGACATCCGCTGGAAAGAAAGATACGAACACTTCAAAAAAGCCATGGCAAAATTGGATGAAGCTGTAAAAATGGAGGAATATACCGAGATAGAAAGAGAAGGCATGATACAAAGGTTTGAGTATACAGTGGAGCTTGCATGGAAAACATTGCAGGATTTGTTGATTGCCCGGGGTAATGAAGGTTTCAAAGGAACTTTTGACGTTATTCAAAAAGGTTTTGAAGTGGGGCTTGTCATTGATAATGATGCGTGGGTTGATATGCTAAAAAAAAGAAACCTTACGTCCCATACTTATAATGAAAGCACGGCTATAGAAGTTGCAGAAAATATCCGAAAGAAATATTACTTTTTGCTTGATAACCTTGACAAAAAATTCGCTGAAGAAGCCGGAAAATAACAATGCCATTTGGATTGTCGGATAAAACTTATAGGAAAATATGCGATGTACTGGCATCTTTTCCAAAAATAGAAGAAGTGATGATATACGGAAGCAGGGCAAAGGGAACGGAAAGGGAAGGTTCGGATATAGACCTTGCTATAAAAGGTGAAAATATAACATACGACGATATTATAAAAATCCATGTAAAACTCGATTCTCTGGAGATGCTTTATCAATATGATGTCTTAAACTATACTGGAAAACTGGATGAGGGCATGAGAAGATCAATAGATAAATATGGGGTTGTGTTTTATAAGAAGGAAGAAAAAGAAACTAACTGGCAAAGTTATAAATTAATTGAGGTGGCTGATATAATAGGAGGTGGGACACCTTCTACTAATAAAGATATGTATTTTGGAGGGAATATTGCTTGGTTGACGCCTAAAGATTTGACAAACTGGAGCGACAAATATATTGAACGGGGAGAAAGAAACATTACTGATGAAGGCTTAAAAAATTCCAGTGCAAGACTTATGCCGGCGGGTACTGTGTTAATGACTTCTCGAGCTCCGATAGGATATTTAGCAATTGCAAAAAATAAGATAGCAACAAATCAGGGATTTAAAAGTTTTATTGTAAATGATACAAAAGTAAACAATGAATTTTTATACTATTTATTAAAGGCAAATATAGAACTTATAAAATCAAAAGGCACGGGGTCAACATTCCCGGAGGTGTCAGCAAGTATATTAAAAGATATTGAATTTAAATTCCCCTCAATTAGAATTCAAAAAGAAATTGTTTCTATCCTTTCATCCATAGATGACAAAATCGAGCTCAATCGGCAGATGAACCAGACGCTTGAGGATACGGCGCGGGCGATTTTTAAGGAGTGGTTTGTGGATTTTAACTTCCCGGGTTTTGACGGAAAACTGGTGAATGGACTGCCGAAGGGATGGAAAATGGGGAAATTAGGAGAAGATTTTAATCTTATAATGGGACAATCACCGCCCGGAGAAAGTTATAACGAAACAGGTAAAGGAAAAATATTTTTTCAAGGAAGAACTGATTTTGGTTTTAGATATCCAACAATAAGGATATTTACTACAGAACCAACAAGAGCGGCCAATAAATTTGATACACTTGTAAGCGTAAGAGCACCTGTTGGGGATATAAACATGGCTTTAAATGATTGCTGCATAGGCAGAGGACTATCAGCGATAAGACATAAAACGGGGTCATATTCATATACCTATTATATGATGAAAAGTTTGACGAATGTTTTTAAGGGTTTTGAAGGGGATGGAACTGTCTTCGGATCAATAAACAGATTAAATTTTGAAAACATTGAGATAACAATACCGCCGGAAGCGATTGTCAATCAATTTGAGAAAACTGTAAATGATATTGATGAAAAAATATTTAATAATTCGATGGAAATTACTAGTCTAATTTCGTTACGTGATAGACTGCTGCCGAATCTCGTAACTGGCAAAAAGGTTGTTCTTAAATGATGAATGGGGATGATGAAAAAATGATACAGCAACTATTTTTTTTAAATGATACTATAGTGCTCTCATTATATCATGACGCCAATATGTTTGACGATTATCCACAAAACAAAACTTATAATCAGTCAAAAGAAACGGAATTTGGAATTTTACGTTTTGTAGAAAAAATATACCAAACTCTTCCGAGCTTCGACGGAGTGCAAGAAATTAATGGTTTTCTAAATGTAGGGCATCAAAAGAATCCCTATACATCATTGTCTTGCGAATTTTCGGAATATTTTTATCCCAAAATAGAGGTTAGTTCAATTTTGCTAAACGAATCCATAAAGTTCAAAACAGTTTCGGACTTTGTATATGAGTGGTCAGGATTCCGGTTAACAGAAAGTCCGTATTCAATAGGAAATACTTTAGTGTTTAGAGCCACGGGAGTTGATTTGGAACCTCGCCTTAACCGGAAAAATAATAAAGCTGTAGATATTACTTTTATAAAACTTGAAATTTTACCAGTAAAAATATTTTTAAAATTCAAACTCGCACAGATTATTGTTCGTACCAGATATATTGATTTGGCAGACAGGGACAAAACGCTTACAATAGATTCGGAAAAAATTTGGGATAGCCTTGATATTGAGGTTTTCAGCGCTGATAAATTGATTTATGCTGACTACAATATTTACTTTGTCCATTCAATTAATCTTGATATTGGAGTACTCGGTCCAGAAGTTAAAACATCCCTTACTACAGATGAACGTTCTGTTTCCCTTCAGCATATAAGTCACGAATCGTCACAAGCTGGTGCAAATATCAATAATGATATAGTCAGCTATCTTTATAAAGAAAAGCTGTACGCCGACTCATTAGCCTCCAGCAAAAGACAATTTATTTTTTTAGGCAAAGGGGAAACATCATATGCTTTTGATGCCTTTACTGAGATTGTCAAGCAATCTATGGACGAACTTTGGATATTTGACCCATATTTTATTAGTCTGAACGCTCCAGGTGGAAAAAATAGAGTATCTGATATTATCAAAATTCTGGCTCAAAATTTAAGTGTTAAGAAAAAAATAATATTTGAATGTAATGCTGACAATAATACCAGAAACGAGGACTTTAAAAAGTTTTTCGCAAATATAAATCCTATTATTGATGAAGTTAAGAAGAAAACTGGCGGTTCTCTCGGATTTGAATTTATTGGAACCACAAAACACTTTCATGACCGTTTTATTTTTGTTAAACAAAAAGGTAACATCGATGGATATTTAGTTGGCACTTCTTTAAATTCTTTTGGAGAAAACTATTCAACAATCGTTCAGCTTGAGGCCCAAGGCGCCGCCATGGTCTTCAATAAATTAACTTCGGAAGTAAGCGATGCATCTAATACAGTTTCGATGGGAAAATTTTAGGTGATTATTCAGAGTGACGATGAGTATAGGAAGTTCTGGGAGGATCAACTGGCGTTTATTAATACAGTGCCAGATATTCGGGTTATAATAGTTGATCCTTACTGTAAAGAACGAAGCAATAGTACAAATGTAAATGATTTTATAAGTTTGTTGAAGCAATTGTTAAGTGCGGGGCTGAAAACCTATTGGTTTTATAATTCTAATAAAGCACAAAAAAAATTATCCGTTTGCACGGGTGAATATGATTTATCGGGAATAATAGATATTCATGACAGATTTTTGTTCTTTTTTGATGGTAAAACTCAGACCTATTTGAAAAAATATCATTTAGGCGCATCGATCAATGGCTGCGCGATATCTCCAAACATAAACACTGCCAGTACAGGCGTACCATATTCTCCCGTTCAAATTCAAACAACACGACTCAGCATTCTGGAGGGAAAAGAATTTACTGAGATTGACAAAATATTTCCGGCCTTAAAATCACAGTATAATTGGGAGGTATAAACTATGAATATTAATAATATACAAAAGATGGCAACTTTATTGAAAGAGAGTACTTCGTGGTTTAAAATCAGAAGTGATTTGCATAATTTGATTGGTTTAGGCATAAAAGAAACGCTGATTAGCGATTTGGAATCATCAATTGATGGACTGTCAGACGATAAAAAACCACAGATTGTTTTTACTTACTGCCTGGCATTGATAATTGTTTTTATTAATGATGGTTGTGAGATTCCAATTTTTGCTGAATATATTAACAAAAATGCACCAAAAATTTCAAAGTTTTTAAAGATCGCAGCTAAAATTTTTGTTTCCGGCCGAGGAGATATAAAATACATGTCAGATATGGATGCTGATTCTTTCAGGAATAAATATGAATTTATAGAAAGAAATGAAGACTCTTTCTCCCGCTATGATAATAATTTGCAGTATATCGGCGACTTTTTCTTCATTTTATATCAAATTGACAAAAAAATATTTTTTGAAGCTTTAAATATTGATAAACAAAACTGTATTCTGTTTTATTTTATTGTCAACCGCGTGATTGAATTTAGTGATGAAGAAATTAAGTCTTTCATGAATTCTGATGATGAGCTAAAAACAAATCTGGCATTTTATTATTTTATGAGTGATTTTCAAAATTTAGTTCGCCGTTCTGAACAGGAAAAATTTTGCAAAAAAAAGCTTAAAGACTTTTTGAGCAAATTGGCTTCTATTTTTGAAAGTTTAAACCCTGAAGTACGTTTAGGATTAATAATAAACTATATGTTCACAAAGAATCCTCTTTATCCGAGTTTTTTTATAGAGGAACTCAAAACTGCCAATTGTGAGTTAATTATTATGCTTTTAGAGAAACAGGAGCTCGGCAATATGTATCAATTAATACATTTGTACCCATTTCTGCAACACCTTAGATGTCATGCAATTGAAGACTTGTTTGGCAAGTATTTTGCTAAATGGGTTGAGACAGAACCTAATAAATATATATGGGACGGCATTAAGGGGGGCAAAATATTCTTACAGCTCTCGCCGGAAACGAAAGAATCAATCAAATCCAATTTAAATAAACTGAAAAATAAACTATATATTACATCTTTCGACCGCCAGACTCGATATCTTAAATATTTTCAAGATACGGAAAATTCTTTGCCTATAATAAGTGACTGTATAAGTATGTTGATACCTGTTAGGGGTGTTGAATGAAAAAATTACTAATGAATTACACTGTGGTAGAGACCGCAGGGAATTAGAAGAACTATTAAACAAAAGGAGCGGGGAGTGCGCATAGCAGATATCAGAATTCAAAATTTTCGTAAACTTAAAGATGTCCTGGTAGATTTGAGAGATGATACTACCGTGTTTATTGGCGCAAATAATAGTGGAAAAACATCTGCTATGGTCGCTATGCGGTATTTTTTGAAAAAAAATGGAAGTAATTTTAATATTCATGATTTTACGGTTTCTAACCATGCTAAAATAAAAGAAATAGGATCGAAGCTGGAAAACGAAACAGAAGAAAAGCCGGAAGTCCGGGATTTATTGTTGTGGATAGGTATTTTGCCATCGTTTGATCTTTGGTTTGAAGTGGGCGACGATGATATTCACTATGTAAGTCATATTTTGCCAACACTCGATTGGGCAGGAGGAAATATTGGTATAAGATTACAGTATGAACCGAAAGATATTGTGGAGTTCTATAGCGCATATAAGGAAGCGCGCACTCATGTGAAAAATTTGAAGGCAAAAGCACAAGCGCAAGCAAGCGGAATACTTTGCGACACGGATTTGTTCCCAAAAGATATGCTTGATTTCCTTAGACGGGATTTGCAGAAGTATTTTGTGGTTAGATTTTATGTATTGGACCCATCCAAAAAAAGTGAGAACCAAGAAATCCTCGATGCACCGATAGAAGAAAATCCACTGACCGGTCTTATACGAATAGACGAAATAAACGCTCAGCGTGGATTAAATGACGAATTGACAGATGTTCCGGCTAACGGCCAACGGCGTTTGTCACAGCAGCTTACGGAGTATTACAATCAGCACCTTGATCCATCTAAAGATCCCACGGAAAAGGATATAGAAGCTTTGGAAGCTATATATAAAGCGCAACAATCCTTTACTGATAGTATGTCGCAAGGGTTTCAACCTGCTTTGAAAGAGCTTGAGACTTTAGGATACCCGGGGTTCTATAATCCTAATATCAAAATAAATCCTCTTTTAAGACCTACAGACGGACTTGAACACGGTTCCGCGCTTCAATACGAACTTGATGGTTGTAAAGACTCATTCCTTCCAGAAACTTATAACGGTTTGGGCTACCAGAACCTTATATTTATGGCGTTTGAACTTATCCGTTTTAGAGATTCATGGTTAAAAATTGGAAAACAAAAGTTAGCTCAGCCGGTAGGAACAAGTATTGAATATCCGCCGATACATCTTGTATTGGTTGAAGAACCGGAAGCACATTTGCACCCGCAGGCCCAGCAAGTGTTCATAAAACAGGCTTACAAAATTCTTACGAACAGGGCTGAAGTTAGCACCGGGAAATTAACGACACAACTTATAATCACAACCCATTCAAGCCATATTACCCACGAATGCGAGTTTGCAAACCTACGCTATTTCAAACGTATTCAACCGACAGCCGGAGAAGTGCAAAGCAGTAAGGTTGTCAATCTATCAGATGTGTTCGGAACCGATAAGGATACAGAGAAATTCGTTTCGCGGTATATTAAGCTTGCACATTGCGATTTATTTTTTGCGGACGCGGCTGTCTTGATAGAAGGTGATGCAGAGCGCATTTTATTTCCCCATTTCTTGCGTCAGTTTAATTACCTAAACCAGTCCTATATCAGCCTGTTGAGTATCGGCGGAAGCCACGCCCACAGGTTAAGACCATTTATGGAAAAATTGAGGATTCCAACGCTTATTATAACGGATTTAGACGCAACTGGAGCCGATGGAGAATCTGTGCCGGTGAAACGCGAGACAAATCAGAAAACAAATAACGATACTCTCAAATCTTGGTTTCCGCAGAAAGAAAGTATTGACGATTTGCTAAAATTATCGGCTGATAATAAAAAGCAAGATACTCCATTTGTAATGCGTGTAGCATACCAAACGCCAATTATGAATGGTGGTTTGGAAGTATTGCCCTACACATTTGAGGATAGTTTAATTTTTGAGAACAAGGATATCATTAATGGTGTGACAAATGCAAAGTGTATGATTAAAAAAGCGCAAAGTATTACGGATGCGCAAAGCGCATTTGATACGATACGCAATCCAAGTTTTAAGAAAGCGGAATTTGCCTTGGATTTACTGTATCTTCCAAATTTTGGCGATATAAAAGTTCCGGCTTATATATCGGAAGGTTTGAAATGGCTGGAAAGTATATTGCAACCTAAGCTGGCGAAGACCTCGTTATCCAAAGATAAAGAGGAGGTCAGCAATGCCGGATAAAGGAGTTATTTTAGACGACAATCATATTGACGATAATGTTGATGTAGAAATAGCTAAATGTCTCAATTTAGAAAATCCAAAGAGCTTTTTTCTATTCGCTGGCGCAGGGTCTGGAAAAACGCGGTCACTTGTGAAAGCATTGGAAACTATAACCAATTCCATAGGAGACAAGCTGCGCCTGCATGGCCAGCGGATTGGAGTTATAACTTACACAAATAACGCCTGCGACGAAATCAAGCGGAGACTAAACAACGACCCGCTTATATGTGTATCGACGATACACAGCTTTATTTGGAATTTAATACACGGCTTCGATTCCGACATAAAGACATGGCTAAAAGAAACCTTGGCGAAAGACATCGCAGAATTGCAAGGAAAAACGTTGCGTACGGGAACGAAAGCTGAAACTGAAAGAATATATAAGATTAAAAGTAAGCAAGAACGCCTGCAAGAATTGGATAGTATTAAAAAATTTATATATAGTCCTACCTCCAACAACACGGAACGTGAAGCTTTAAGCCACTCGGAAGTATTACAACTTGGGGCGCATTTTTTAACAACCAAGCCACTTATGCAAAATATATTGATAAAAAAGTTCCCGATTCTGCTGATAGACGAGAGCCAGGATACAAACAAAGGGTTGATGGAAGCATTTTTACAAGTGCAGCAGGCCCATAAAAACGAATTTTCACTCGGATTACTTGGAGATACCATGCAACGCATTTATGGCGACGGGAAGGTTGACTTGGGAATTGATTTGCCTGATGACTGGGAAAGACCGGCTAAGATAATGAACCATCGATCTCCGGCGCGGATTATTAAATTGATAAATGAAATTCGTTCTGATGTTGACTCTCAAAGCCAACAGGAAAGGCAAGACAAAAAAGGCGGGTTTGTTAGACTTTTTATTATTCAGTCCGGCCAAAATAAGCAAGCCTCTGAAATAACCGTCATGAATCAAATGGCGCAGATAACAAGAGATGATGAATGGAATAAGCGGGAATCTGTCGCTTCTCTGATTCTCGAACATCATATGGCCGCCAACCGAATGGGCTTTGGGGAAATGTTCGCTGCTCTCTATTCGGCAAATGAGTTCAGGCTCGGACTTTTGGACGGTACGCTATCTGAAATCAGGATATTTTCAGATACTATTCTGCCGATACTGAACGCACACAAGAAAGGTGATAAGTTTGCAATAGCCAATATTGTAAAAAATATTTCCCCGTTATTTGAGAAACACTATATGAATGAACATAACACCGAGGCTAAAAGTATTTTGAAAACGGTTAGGATAAAAATAGAAAAATTGTGTGAAGCGTACGACAATAATCCTGATATTACTTTTGGAGAATTATTACGAATTGTTTGCGATGGCGGCGTATTTAGAATACCCAAAGGATACGAACCGATTTTAATGAAAACGGCTGCGGAACAAACGGTAACTGATATTTTTAATGAAACATCACCTGACATGATAGGTTGCTTGGAGAATTTTTTGGACAAGAAATTTTCGCAAATACAAGGATATGCCGATTACGTCAATAATCAATCACCATTTTTTACACATCAAGGCGTAAAAGGTTTGGAATTTCAGAGAGTGATGGCTATTATTGACGATTCTGGGGCGCGGGGATTTTTATTTTCATACGATAGACTGTTCGGATTAAAAAGCAAGACTGATGCTGATGCGAAAAACGAGAGGGAAGGCAAAGAAACAGGGATAGATAGAACGCGCCGATTATTCTACGTCATTTGTAGCCGCGCAAAAGAAAGTTTGGCGATTGTGGCTTATACTGGTGATCCGGCACGATTAAAGAATAGTTTGTCCGAAAAAGGCTGGTTTGCCGATGAGGAAATTATCATTTTATAATCTTTAACAATTCGGTCATTTATAGCAGTGTAGTTGTCGGATACAGCTACGCTAAACAATTAAATGGAGCAAATTATGAACATCATAACCGAAAGCGAGATAGAGCAGATAGCCATAGACCACCTCGTTGAACTCGGGTATAAATACATACCCGGGCCGGAGATAGCACCGGATGGGCGGATGTGGGGGTGGTATAGATGAATAAAGTTTCTATTCGTTTTTTTGATGATAAAAAAGTGCGTGCTGTATGGGATGACAAAACATCCAAATGGTGGTTTTCCGTTTTGGATATAGTCGGCGTTTTGCGTGGCGAGGACGATTATCAAAAAAACAGAAATTATTGGAAATATCTTAAAGCAAAGTTGAAACGCGAAAGGAATCAACTGGGTAGCGGCACTACCCAGTTCAAATTTACTGCGCCTGATGGCAAAAAACGAATGGCAAATGTTTTTGATTATGACGGAATCATTAAAATCGCGAAAAATTTTCCAAGTAAACAGGCAAACCGTTTTATTGAATGGTTTACATACAGTGTTGAAACCATTGATGAAAAGAGCAAATCCAAGGCTTATGCCCTATTTGACAGTTCTCTTCTTGAGACAATAGAAACCGGCACTGTCAAAGGTTTACAGCAGATTCACGGCTATTTATTCGGCGGATTGTATGATTTTGCCGGACAAATCAGGACACGCAACATAGCAAAGGGAGGCTTTAAATTCGCCGGGGCGCGCTTCTTGCCGGGAACGTTGAAAAAGATAGAAGTAATGCCTGAAAGCACTTTTGATGAAATCGTGGATAAGTATGTGGAAATGAACATTGCGCACCCTTTTATGGAAGGCAACGGCAGAAGTACACGTATTTGGCTTGACCTGATTCTAATAAAGAACCTGAAATTGTGCGTGGATTGGAGCCTTATTGGTAAAAAAACATACCTGGCTGCTATGGAAAAAGGAGTTTCGGATTCCGTGCCAATAAAAGTATTACTGAAGCAGGCATTGACGGATAAAATAAACGACCGTGAAATGTTTATGAAAGGAATTGATTATTCTTACTATTATGAACAGGAAGATATTGTTTTAGGGTGAGGCACCGAATGAAACTGCTATTCAGGCAACAACAATTCCGGTTAAATGAAGCCGCCGGGGTGGGATGGAGCAAATCATGAACATAATTACCGAAAGCGAGATAGAGCAGATAGCCATAGACCACCTCATTGAACTTGGGTATAAATATATTCCCGGGCCGTATATATCTCCTGACGGCGAGCATCCGGAACGTAAGTATGATGAGGTTGTGCTTGCTGCGCGGCTTCGGGATGCTGTTGATCGGCTTAATCCTTCGATTTCACATGAAGCCCAGGAAGATGCTGTTAAAAAGGTGCTTCGTGCGGGGGGGAAGGATTTGCTCTCGGGCAATGAAACCTTTCACCGCTACCTGACTGAGGGTGTGGATGTGGAAATCAGGGAAAAGGACGGGTTGCGCGGAAAGACGGTTTTGATTGCTGATTTTGAAAATCCTGAAAACAATGAATTCCTTGTTATTAACCAGCTTACAGTTATTGAAAATAACCAGAACAAGCGGCCTGATATTGTGCTGTATATCAACGGGCTGCCGCTTGTTGTCATGGAATTGAAAAATCCTATTGATGAAACAGCCGACATAAAGTCGGCTTTCAACCAGTTACAGACTTACATGCAGACAATACCATCCTTGTTCACATATAACACCATAGCAATTGCCAGCGACGGGCTTGACGCGAAAAGCGGGACCATAACAAGCGACTGGAGCAGGTTTATGAGCTGGAAGACAAAAGACGGCAAAACCACGGCTGATAATCTTACCCCGCAAATGGATGTCATGTTTCACGGGATGCTGAATAAACAGACGCTGATGGATATGATAAGGCATTTTATTGTCTTTGAAAAAGACGATAAAAAAACATTAAAAAAAGTCGCGGCATATCACCAGTATTTTGCCGTAAATAAAGCTGTGGAAGAAACTCTACGCGCAGTAAAACCCTCACCCCCGGCCCCTCTCCCAGAGGGAGAGGGGGGGAAACCTTCGACCTTGGACCTTATTCAGGAGGGAGAGGGGGGCGCAAATTATCGCGGAGGGTTATTTTTCGCAGGACTTATAAAAGAAGCAAGAGAGCTCAGGAAAAAACAAACAAAAGCAGAAGAGTTCCTGTGGGAAATGTTGAGAAACAGGAAATTTATGGGATTAAAATTCAGGCGGCAGCACCAGATAGGGGAATATATAGTAGATTTTTATTGTGACGAACATAAGCTTATTATTGAGCTGGACGGGGAAGTTCATGTTCCTGATAAACAGAAGAAGCATGATAAAATACGGGATAAATATTTAACGACCCTCGGCAACAAGGTTTTAAGGTTTGCAAACGAAATAGTTTTTGACAGCCCTGAAGATGTTCTGGAAATGGTAAAAGATTCCCTTTCTCCATATGAGTTTAGTTCGTCCCTTCCCACCTCTCCCTATGGGAGAGGGGCAGGGGGTGAGGGTAATGCCGATCGCCGTATCGGCGTTATATGGCATACTCAGGGGAGCGGGAAAAGCCTTAGTATGGTTTTTTATGCCGGGAAACTTATACTCAATGAAGCAATGAATAATCCTACAATAGTTGTCCTTACCGACAGGAACGACCTTGATGACCAGCTTTTTGGCACGTTTTTTAACTGCCGGCAACTGTTAAGACAGGAACCAAAGCAGGCTGAAAGCCGCGGACACCTGCGGACACTATTAAACCGGGATTCCGGGGGAGTCATATTTACAACCATACAGAAATTCATGCCTGAGGAAGCGGATGTAATTCAGGATGAAAACAGCGTGCATGAGCAGGCGGTACAGTTCATAGGCGCCGGGATAAAGGCTTTGAGCGACAGGAAGAATATTATAGTGATTGCCGATGAGGCACACCGCAGCCAGTATGATTTTATTGACGGCTACGCAAAACATATGCGCGACGCACTGCCAAACGCAGCTTTTATCGGATTTACTGGAACGCCAATCGAAATCGGCGACAGAAACACGCAGGCTGTATTTGGTAATTATATTGATATATACGATATTCAGCAGGCTGTGGATGATAAGTGTACGGTGTCCATATACTATGAAAGCCGCCTCGCAAAAATGAATTTTGACGACAAAGAAAAGCCCGTGGTGGATGAGCATTTTGAGGAAGTGACTGAACATGAGGAAGTATCCCGGCGCAGGGAACTCAGGGCAAGGTGGACGAGGCTTGAAGCCATAGTGGGAAGCCAGAGCCGCATTGACAGGATAGCGTCGGACCTGGTAACCCATTTTGAAGACAGATCCGCAGTGATGGACGGTAAGGCAATGGTGGTATGTATGAGCAGAAGAATCTGCGTGGAAATGTATAACGCCATCATAAAACTGCGTCCTGACTGGCATTCGGATGACGATAAAAAAGGAAACATAAAAGTAATCATGACCGGCTCATCGGATGATGAACATTATATGCAGCCCCATATCAGGAACAAGGCAAAAAGAAAAGCAATAGGGGAAAGGCTGAAAAATCCTGCGGACAGCCTGAAAATGGTTATAGTCCGAGATATGTGGCTTACGGGTTTTGATGCGCCGTGTCTTCATACGCTTTATGTCGATAAACCCATGCGCGGCCACGGGCTCATGCAGGCCATAGCAAGGGTAAACAGGGTATTTACCGAGGATAAGATAGGCGGACTGGTTGTTGATTACATAGGCATAGCGCAGGAGCTAAAGCACGCGCTCACGACATATACGGCAAGCGGCGGCGCGGGAAAACCCACGCTTGACCAGGAACTTGCAGTGGCTAAAATGTTGGAGTATTACGAGGCTGTCGAATACCAGCTTAAAGCTTTTGACTGGAAAAAGTTTTTTACCCTTACTCCGGCAGAAAAACTAAGGTATATACCGGTTATACTCGATTATATATATACCCAGGAAAACGGTGAGCAGATTTTTATCGACAATACATCCAAACTGATAAAGACATTTGCCATATCAGTGCCGCATGAAAAAGCCATGGCTGTCAGGGATAATATAGCCCTGTTTCAGGCATTAAGGACGCGTCTGATAAAAATATCCGAACGAAATGAAAGTCAAAGATCAGGCGAAGTGGTTGATACTGCGATTAAACAGATCATATCGGAAGCCGTAACGGCAGACAAAGTAATAGATGTGTTTGACGCGGCAGGCATAAAAAAACCAAATATAGAGATACTGGACGAGCGGTTTATGGAAGAGTTAAGAAATATGCCGCAGAAAAACATAGCTGTCGAACTGCTTAAGCGTTTATTAAAGGATGAAGTCAAAAAGCGCGCGAAAATAAATCTTGTGGAGAGCAGGAAGTTCTCGGAAATGCTCGAAGACGCCATCAAACGGTACCACAACGGCATGATAGATACGGTTGAGTTCCTTGAAAAGGTTCTTATACCATTTGCGGCGCAAATCAAGGAATCAGACAGGCGCGGCGAAAAGCTGGGGCTTGATTTCAGGGAATATGCGTTTTATACGGCGCTGGAGGTGAGTAACAGCGCTGTTGCCGTGCTCGGCGATGAGGTGTTAAAACAGATAGCACAGGAACTTTTAAAAACCGTCCGTGGTAGCACTACTATAGATTGGACAATCAAGGAAAGCGTGCAGTCCGCATTAAGGCGCAACGTACGCAGGATACTGCGACTGCACGGCTATCCGCCGGATTTGCAGGAAAAGGCCGTGGATACTGTTTTAACACAGGCGAAACTTATGGCGGAGAATTTGTTGAGCGATCAGGAATAAGTGAGAGTTGAGAAAAGGGTGCAGGGCAGGGGCAAACCTTGCTTATGGCATTGCTAAAAGGTAGATAGTAGAAGAAATGGCTTGTACAGGCTGTGTAAATCCTATATAATTGGATATATGTTAATGATCGGCGAAATGTACGTGAAGGAGAGCAGATGATAGTCTATAAATACAATAAACAAAAAGCAATTGAATCTATTTTATGGCTTTTGCAGACAAAAAAAATAAACCAAATATATCATGTTCTTAAAGCAATATTTTATGCTGACAGATATCATTTAAATAAGTATTTTAGACCAATAATAGGGGACACATATGTAGCTATGAAGTATGGCCCTGTTGCTGGAAAAACATATGATTTGTTGAAAATGGCAGGGCTTAAAAAAGATATACTCATAAGGGATGGATTTGAACAACCCCTGCCATTTAGCAGAAACGGAAGAGTGGTTTTCTGTAAAAGAAAAGCTGATGCAGATTTGCTTTCAGAATCGGATATAGAAGCATTGGAATACGGACTGGAAAAGGTGAAAGACAGAAGCTTTGAGGAAATAAAAAATGACACACATAGAATTCCGGGTTATAAAAAGACCTGGGAGAACAGGACGACAGGCTCAGATATTATTGATTATATTGAGCTGCTGGATCCGGAGAATGTTGATAAATCCGAAGAGATATTTGAATGTTCTGAGGATTTGGTTTTATAAACTGCCATGGAAGTCACGGATATTAAAGCCGGAGAAATATTTCACCTGTTATGCTGTGGACAGGATCGGAGCGAAGGATATTATTCTCGAAGACCTTTTTACTATGAAAAAGTGGAAAATGCAAAGAATGGGAATGGATTATTTTGAACTGGAGGCCGAGCTCGGGCAGGTCTGGTATACACGGCTAATCGGCGTGCATGAGCGGTGCTATAACGTTTCCACCCCGTATGTTTTTGATCCGGAAGACCGGACAGATTTGTCAAACGACGTGCAGAGTCAGGTAAAGACTTTCATGACAGACAGAGACATAAGTGGACGGGCCGGTGACGGAGTTTACGCCGAGTCATGCAAGGCTGCCTTGAGAACATGGGTGCGCTATATGCTCACGACACTTGGAAAAATCCCGAAATTTTTGACATGAAGGCCATAAATTAAGCCATAAAAAATTCCCCAAAAACTTGTGAAGTCATACCGAAAGGTATTTGAATGAACATCATCACCGAAAGCGAGATAGAGCAGATAGCCGTAGGCCACCTTTCGTTTTTTTGATGACAAAAAAGTGCGTTAGGTAACTATTGCTAAACAGCCAGCCATGTAACATCACAGTCATATAAAAAAGCTTTACTTTTTTATATGCGTGTGTGTAATTTAGTAAAACATTTTTGGAAAACTTATGGATATAGAAGAAATA
>Ga0224525_1000639_pt1 | contig 15478 bp, 17 predicted proteins | sample CFST100metaG_FD_179874 | JGI IMG/M metagenome (GOLD analysis project Ga0224525, IMG submission 179874) | Peat soil microbial communities from Stordalen Mire, Sweden - C.F.S.T100 | ecosystem: Environmental > Terrestrial > Soil > Wetlands > Peat | place: Sweden: Norrbotten County, Stordalen Mire...
GGATTATATTAATAAGGGGGTGACATAATGACACAGGGTGATTATATAAAATCTTTGTTGAAAGAAAAAAAAATAAAACATATTGATGTTGCAAATAAAATGAATATTTCAACAACTACTTTTAGTAATAAAATTCATGGATATAGAATTTTTAAAGAACCTGAGATTAAAATTCTGTTGGAAGTTTTGGATATGAGTTATGAGGAGGTATTTAGAATAAAACAAATTTCTATTGTTGATGATAACAATAAGATAATAATTATTGATGGTAAGAAATTTGAAGTTTCGAAAAACAAAGTCAGGGAAATATCTAAAATCATAAGTGATAAGGAGGTAATTTGATGGCTACAAATGAACAAAAAGTTATTAATATAACAGGGAAAAAATATTTATTAAAAGATTATATTAAGACATTTAAAGTTAAATATAATAGTGTTAGTTTATATTCCATGGATGAAACAGGTTTTAAAAAATTTGTAGTTGATAAAAAAACGAGTGAAATTGAACTTGATGAAAATGGAAATCAACAATTTTTGCTATTGAGTACAATACCATTTTTTATTGATTCAAAATCAGTTAATATAATTACTCATAATGTAAGAATTAAGATTATATATTTTATCAAAAATAGGAAGAGTGAATTTTCGGTTGATTTGAAAGATACTGGTGAATCAAAGAGTCTTATTCAAGTATTCAGATCAAGAGGGTTTTCTATTGATAGTAATACAGCTAAAATATGGATGAAATATATAACTGATTTTTGGAATTACAATCATTTAAAATTAGATGAGATTAAGACATCAAATCAAATGGGATGGATAGAAGATGAATTTATTCCATATTCAAAAAAGATCGAATTAGACTTATCAGATGATTTGAAAGTTGAAGAAAGTTTTTTTAAATCAAAAGGAGATAGAGAAAAATGGATTCAATTAGCTAAGAGGTATAGAAAAAATATTGGGTTTAGATTTATATTATCTTCTTACTATGCTAGTCCATTATTAGAAATATTGAAGGGGAGGAATATAGTAATACACAATAGAGAAGAATCAAGAGTTGGTAAAACTACATCTAATCATTTTGGAGCTTCAATATGGGGAAATCCAGAATTAATAAAGATAAATTACAAGAGTTCAAGTTTTGCTATTGAAACCAAATTATCAATTCGAAATAATATTCCATCCTTTTTAGATGAAACACAAAATATAACTACAGATCAGTTAAATAATTTATTATATATGATTGGTAATGGACAAAATAATGCTAAGGGAACTAAAAGTGGTGGTTTGAGAGAAGTTAAAACATGGAAATGTATAGTACATTCAACTGCTGAAATACCGCTCGTAAGAGATGAACAAAATGAGGGTATTTATAATAGGACATTAGAGGGAAAATGGAGACCATTTTCAAGTACAAATGAATCAAAAGAGTGCCATGATTTTTTGCTTGATAATTATGGTCATACTGGAAAAGAATTTATTGATGAAATAAAGAGTCATACAAAAGAAGATTTAATAAAAATTAAAAATAAATTTGAGAATGATTTAAGCAATGATGTGAATTTAGAAGAACATATAAGAATAATGTCTATAATATGTTTAGCTGATTATATGACAAAATGTTTTTATGATGGAAACTATGAAGAATCTTTAAATATGGGAAAAGAAATTTTAAAAGGGTTAATAACCAAGGATAAGGTTAATACATCTGAAAGGGCTGTTGAAAATTTAAGAGAGTGGATAGTGCAGCAAAATGCCAATATTGTAAAAGATGGTGAATCGATATTAAATCCAATAGGGATATATAGAGATGGTATTTATTATATATATCCAAACATGGCAAAATTATATTTAGAAAGATTAGGGTTTAATTATAAAAAAACATTAGATTATATTAAAGATAATAAATTAGCTTTATTTGATAAAAAGGGATATCCAATACAGGTAAAAATAAATAATATTAATATAAGATATTTACAATTAACTGATAAATTTTGGAGTAGAGAGAGTTATAAAAATGTTAATATTGATGATTATAGAGATAAAAAAATTACAAATGATGATGTATTACATTATTTAAAAATTCTTGATCGATCTGAATTTAATAAGATTTATAAAGACATTGAAATAATGTTTGATGAAAAGAATACTTTAGATATATTTTCTGATATTTCAAAAATTGCACAAGGTGGGACAGTAGAAAGGATTATTGCTAAAAATTCTTATAGTAAATTTTATGTAAATACATTTGATATATTAAAGGGTTATGATGGAAATGATACATATAAATATTATTTAAAAAAATTAGAAAGTTTAGCTATCATTGATGATGAAAATTTCAAATCAAAATATTTAAAATTGACAAAGAATAATGATGAACATGACAAGTTAGTTAATTTAATTGTGTTATTAGATGATAGCAAAGAAGATACACCTAAAGATGTATCAACGCCTGAATCATAACTCGAATATTTTATTAATATAAATAGATTAACTAGCAAAAGTATACATATTGCGAATGTATCAGCTAATATTAATCTATTTATATTATAACTTAATTACTTGGAAATTTTCAATTAATATAATCAAATTAAGAGAAACTATCTTAAAATTGACATCAAATTATGTTAACTAAAATATAAATAGCATAAATAGTTTGTTTTGGAGGTGCTATATGAATTTTAAATATAGGAGTGAAATTAAATTGAGACTTGAAGATTATTTAAAATTACAGAATATTAATACAAGTAGACCTATCCAGTGTTTGAATAGTAATCTTCATAAAAATGATGATAAAAAGCCGTCAATGAGTTTTAAACATGATATGTTATATTGTTTTGTATGCAATATTAGATTTGATATATATATGCTAATTGGTCGTGATTATGGACTTAATATATTTAAAGATCAGTATGAAAAGGCTTGTTTGTTGTTTGGTTACCAGGATGAGTTTAATAATATAAAATATAAGCAAAATATGCAGGAAACCAAAAGTAATATTATAAGCATTAAGGAAGATCAGGAAAAAAAGTATAGTAGATTTAATAAATTTTGTGATAAACTTACAAATAAAAAAAGAGAAATGATTAATATTGTTAACTTGATTGATGATAAGAATGCTGCATTATATCAGGATTATCAATTTAAAATAAATTTTATTGATAAGTTTCTATTGGATAATTTAGAATGTAATAGTCAATCATTGGAAAATATAAAGAATTTCACTAGAGTTTATGAACTGGAATATAATAATTTTAGAAAATATTTTTTAGAAATAATGTGAGGTGTGTATATCTATGAGTAATGAGGAATTCCAAAAATTAGTATTGGAAAAATTATTAATACTAGATGGAATAAAGAAAGATGTGGAAGAAATAAAAAAGAAATTTGACAATTTAGAAAAACAAGGTAATAGGATTGAAGATCAGGTAATGAAATTGTCTGAATACAAACAAGCAGTAAATGAAAAACTACAAGACATAGTTAATTTATAATTAGAATAATAATTTTAAGGCTATTAAATAGCCTTTTTTGTTGCCATATAATCATGAATGAAATCATATTGAGTTAGTTTTCTATTTGGTTTTTATTACAAATTTAGTTAACATAATTTGGCTACTAAGTATAAAATCAAACTAAAAAATATTTGCTTGATTGTAATTGCTTGATAATTGCTTGATGTAGTAAAATAGCACATTCCAAGACAATTGAAAATCTATGAAAAATAAAAAGAATGTAAGTATTTGGAATCATAAAAGAGTTAAATTAATTTAAATACATCATAGTTTCATTGATACTATGAATACATGATGTTAATATATATCTGAAAGGGGATGAAACAATTGCTAAAGAGAACCACAATATACTTAAAACCAGAAGTAAGAGAAATGTTGGATAATGTTTCATTTCTGACAAAAGAAACTAAAGTTGATTTGGTAAATGATTCTATATTGATTCATTTAAAAAATGTTATTAAAGAGAAGAAATTAGAAAAAAAAATCGAAGATTTGCAGAAATTGAAAAGTAAAGAGTAATAAGTATTTGCATGAAAATAGCCCTTCTATTGTCGAGATAGAAAGACTATTAGAAGTTAAGTTATACTTAACATCCATCAGTATTAAGTATATATAGACTTCATTTCTATGTAAATACCCTAATATAAATAAAAAATAAAATATTGGAGGTATTTTCTTTATGAAAATTTTTAAAAAATCTCATGATGTAATTGAACTTACTACATATTTTGTAAGTGGATTAATGTTCACTATATCAGCAATTTTAACAGTCTCTCTTTATATGGAAGACGGAACAAGTCTTTTATCCATAGGTATATTTGGCGGCATGGGTTTAACAATGGAACTTGCAAAAATAATATTTTTAGTGTTATTAGGATTTTTCATACTAAAGAATCAATACAAAATAGCGATTATAACCATATTATTGAGTTTTATTCTTATAAGTATTAGTGTTTATGCGAATTATACCTATTCCAGGAATTTTGATTCAAGAAAATTAGATCGCAATAGAACAGAAACACAGCAATATAAACAGTTGGCAATCCAAAAGAGTAAATTTGAAAGTGACTTGAAATATTTAAAAAGTAGTAAATCAGATAAAGAAAATAGCATGAAAAGCTATGATAAACAGATAGAAAGTCAAACAAACCAAAAGGATAGTACTATTTCAAAATATGAGGATGTTTGGAGTAAAAACAATACAGCGAAAGAGTACAACAAAGAAATTGAAAGATTGCAGACAGAAAAAAATAATTTAAATGCAGATATTCAAAATATTAATACTAAGATTGATGATAATAATAAGTTGCTAGACAGTACTAACACTAAGTTAGCAAGTACTAAGCAGTATAGTTATAAAAGTAATAAGGGTGTAAATAGTAATGTTATAAGGATTTTGTTAGGTGTAATGTTTGAAGTGATAGCGGTTGGACTATTTTTTATAGGAATACTCAGAAAGAATACTTTATTAAAAGAAAATCAAGGGATACAGTCCCCGCAAGAAATATTTCAATCAGCTATAAATGACATGATTATAAATGCCACATTAGCCTATACGGAACAAATAAAAGCACAGACTCAATTATTTAGCCCAAATATAAAACCTATGATAAATGAGCCAATAAATGAGAATATGAGGATTGAAATTGAAGAACCAGTAAAGCAGATTGAAGAAAAAGAGTTAATAAATAATCATAACAATTTGGACCTGAAAGAAAATGATATAGAAGTGGATCCACTTGATGAATATCTTGAAGTTGAAAAGGTAAATTATAAATTTCCTGGGAAACCTTTGGCAATAGAGAATATTCGTAAGTACCATAATTTTATTTTAAAGAATAGCAAGGATGATATTGCAATTGGTTACAAGAAAGTTGCTGAAAATCTCGGACTTAGAGAAAGTGAAGCACAAAGAATTTATAACAAGTTGAAAGAAAAAAATTACTTGATATCTAGTGATAGAAAGACTTTGATAGAAAAAAAGAATTTTAATGAGTCAGATTTCATGGAGGTAGACAGATGAATATTAGAGCTTTTATAGACAGATTTAGAGATGTTGGAATTGTGATTAATGAAATTAAAGTATTTATGAGTAATACATATTTGATGACGACTAACATGATTGATTATTGGACAGACTTAGAAATTCATTGTTTGAGAGTTGATGAAGAGCAGATAAAAGATTATGAGGTTGATTTGGTCAATAAAATATTGCACATATATGTTTAGGAATCACTTTGAAAATTTGAAATTCGATGAGGTGTTGAAAATGAAAGTAATAAAAAATAATGATACTATAACAGTAATAACGGATAATAAGGAATGGAAAGTTAGTATTAATCAATGTTTTACCAGAGATAATGAGAAGGTTTACAAACTAGATGATGGTTATATTTTATTTGAAAGTGATGGACAATATGGACTTATGAAAATAATTGATAAATGTGAGGATTGATGGCAATGGGTAAGCTAAGATTTAGTGATATAGCAGGAATAGCAATGGTTATATTTTCACTTTGTATAAGTGAAGTAAACTTTATAGCAGGATTAGTATTTTTATTAATAAGTTTTGGATATGTGGCAAAAGAAATAGTGTTAAAGCCACAATGGAAAAAGACAATTGTTAAGTCAACAACTTTTGGAAAATAAGAGCCACCTACCAAAGCAAACTCTTATTTTCCAACCAACACACTAGAGTGTTAGAGTTCAATTCCATTATAACACTCTAGTGTGGAAAATAAATCATTTTTTTAAGTAGGTTATAGTGTAAAATATTAGTACAATTCGCTAAACACTACTTAAAGAATTATTAAATTTTAAAGGAGTGTTATCATGGATAATCATAAAATGTCTAAAGGTGACTATGAAGCAAGTTTGATAGGAGACATCATAATTGGTATATTAAAAATTCCATATTATATATTAAAATTAGGTTATAACTATGTGAAATATAGTGTTATTGGAATACAGAAAGTAGTACTAAGTAAGTTAAAGACAATTAGATCAAAGCTTATATTAAGTGGATTAATTGTAACAATGGTAAGTACAATCATAACTTATTTCATGATTAGTACAAATCACACTTACTGGAATTGGGGAACATTAGGAAGCTTCATGGCAGGCATTATTTACTTGCCATACATAGATAAATTTATGGGAGAACCAGAACCAGAGTACAACTTAAACGATGATTTTATAGGGTACTATGAAAAAATGGGATTTAAAAATGATATAGAGAAAGACTTAGAATATCCTTATTGTATAGGATTAAAGGAAGATAAGAAGGGAAATACAATCTATAGTTTTAAGTTAAATTACAATAAAGTGTCAGCATTTGAAAAAGCCATTGACATAATGGAGTCAATTGTAAATCTAAACGTAATTGATATCAGAAAAAATGAGATAAATAAAAGTATTGTAGAAGTTGTATTCAGTGAAAATGAGGTTAAACCTGAAAGATTGAATATCTTTACTGAAATGAAGAAGCCTATAAAAAACTATGATTGTATTCCACTAGACAGTGAGACTGATTGGAACTATAGAGATTGTCCACATGGACTTATATGTGGTATTACAAAGGGTGGTAAAAGTAGCATGTTGTTTTATATTATAAGACAGATATTAGCTAGAAAATCCACTATAAGAATAGTTGACCCTAAGAAATCGGCATTATCTTATTTAGAGAATTATGTTGGTAAAAATTGTGCAAGTGAGACAACGGATATTGTTAAATTAGTTAAACAGTTTGTTGATGATATGGATAATAGATTTAGAGATATGAAGAAACATTCAGAGTATAGAGCAATGACAGACTATGCAGATTATGGATTTAAGCCATATTTCTTAATATTTGATGAAGTTATGAGCTTTATGGGTGGTAGTGCTAATAGTGAAGATAAAAAAATGGTTAATGATTGTTTATTGGACATAATAGCTAAAGGTCGTGAAGCTGGCTTTTTCACAGTGCTAACAACACAACGAGCTGATACGAAATATATCAATGGTAGTTTAAGAGATCAATTAGGTTTGCGTATGAGTTTGGGAAGTCTTTCAAGTGATGGTTATAAAATGACTTTTAGTAGAACTGATTTCGACTTAAAAGATATGACAAAGGGGGCAGGATTTATATATTTAGATGGAACTGGTATGGATAAAGCTAGAGAATTTACAAGTCCATTTATACCAAAGTCATATAACTTCTTTGAAGATTTTGAGAGTTTACTTGGAGAAATTGAAATTAAAAAAGTTGAAAATGAAGATCAAAAAGAGATACAAGAAAAGGAAATAAATACAAGAAAAGACTCTGGAATTATAAATATAAGTGATTTGAAAAACATAAAATTAGTTAAGAAAAAATAGAAAATTATTCAATTATTTTCAAGAATAATCAATTAAAAATCAACAAAAAAAGTGGGGCTGAAAACAAATTCCTAATATGAAAGTTACCAGTCCCAATTCTTACATAAGTCTAGCTTAGAGGTAGTTTTAAAAATAAAAGGGTTCTGGTTATATATAATATATATTATATATAGATATTAGGTTATGAATATTTATGTGTGAAATAGATTATTTTATAACCAGCTGACGAGAATTTTATTCGAGTCGTGAAAGCCAAAAAAAATTTATTTTTTGAGGTGGTTAATGTGAAAATAAATACTGATGTAACAAAAGAAAGATATATAAAAGAATTAAAACGTTTTGCAATAACTGGAAAAACTTTAGATCAATACATAAATGAAGATGTGAAAGACAGAAAACAATTGAGTAAGCTAAATTGTGCGTTAAAGATTACTAACACTTTAGAAGAATTGAAAAATTTGAAGATAGATGGCAAAAATGAAGCATTAAAAAGAATCAAAGAAATGTTCAAGAAAAAGGAAAAACCAAGATATATAAAAAGACCTGAAGAACAATTAAAAATAAGAAATACCGAAAGTAGTATTAACAGATTAAAAAATAAAAGATTGAAAATTGCTTTAAGACTTGAAGAAATAAGCGGTTTGAGAGTTTCAGAAATAGAAAAATTGTCAAAAAAAGATATATGTATAGAATCATTAAGTCAAAGAATGGTAATAAGAGTTTCAGAAGGAAAAGGGAATAAAGAAAGATATGTAAAATGCTTACCTGATAATTGGGTATTAAAAAATATTATTAATTTACAAGAAAGAAAAAACGGAAAACTCTTTTATAGTGCCAACTATACAATGGCACAAGCTCGACAAAGATGTGATATACATACTCATGATTTGAGAAAGGTTTTCGCAAACGTGAAAATTGATAATAATGTGTCTAGCAATAGGAAAGAAGAATTACAGGATGATTTAGGACATATCCACAAAAGTAAAACTTATAAAAAATATATTGGCAGGGATATAAATGATAATAATACTAAATGGAGTCAATTAGAACCATTGGAACATGAAAGAAAAGTTATTTTGAGTAATGGAGAAATGGAAGATTTAAAATATTGTTTTGATTAGTATAAACAATAGGTTATCTAATTATTTTTATCTGATCAATTATAAGATAATTTCACAAGTACATTTAATAGTTGTACTTGTTTTTTTAAAAGGTTATAATATTATGTTACTTTCACAAATTTATAAAAGTAACATAATGACTTTAAACACTACCTTATTTAAAATCATTGGTTCATATTTATATAACAATATGATACTTCATTAGTTATACAGAAATTTATTAAACTATATCTAATTACAGGTTGATTTAGCAATGAAATACTGTATATCTATTTTATGGATGATATTTCTCGTTTATTCTAAAAACTTCCCCATTTTTTGAACATATCTCCATATAAAGATTATAACTAGTTTCATCTATCTTTTTCTTTATATTTTCGAAGTTTGATGGTACATTACTTACAATATCTATAGTACTTAATATAGTATATGTTGATTTTTCTGATATTTTTAATGTTATTATTTTTTCATCTTTATTCCTAATATAGCAATCATTATATACTTCTACTTCTTCTTTTGGTATATTATAATCTTCCATCATTGCTTTTATTGCTTCTTCACCCATAAGCCATTGTATTTCATCAAAATCTATATATTTAATTCCGTTTTTTGTATATATTTTTTTAATATAACCTATTTGTTTTAAATAAGAATTTTCTTCAATTATTTGTTTTTCCTTTTTAATATCAATTATTTTTTTATTCCATCTGAATAAATTACCATTTTGAGGATCAACATACCATAAACCACCAGTTCCTTTACCAGGATTTGCCCATCCAAATACATAATATCCTGTTTCACCATCAATACCTGAATAATTTATTTCATCATTACTAAAACTATATAAATCTGCTATTATTTGTTTAGCTTTAATTATACTTATTACATCATTACTTGTAGGAGTGCTAGTTAGTGATGGTTGTGATGAATTCTGATTAAGTATAGTTGCACTAATAACAGAAGAATTTGTAATACCTTCTTCTTGATATTCAACTTTGGAATAGCTAACTTCATTATTCCCTTTATTAAAATAATACATAATACTAGTAAACCCAACAGTTGCTGATAGTATCATTACAATAAAAACTATAATAAATTGACGTTTATTATAATTCACAATTTATCACCTATTATCTATTAATTTTAATTACTTATATTTATATCGTCATTATAGTACTGTAAATATGTATAATTTATATAATAAATAATTAAATTTTATAGTTAACCTGTCAATAAATAATAAAAATGACTCCTATCTAGTTAATAAAGAAAGCATTAGGAGTTTATTATCTGCTTCAGACATCATGTTTCTTGTAGAACCTTGGATAATTAATAATTTCTCCATCTAATACTTTAACCAAATTATTAATTATTTTATTACATATTGATTCACTCATATAAACAATTCCATATAATAGTGCTGAAAGAATCTCAAGCTCAAAGAATTCAATTAATATTAAATAATTAAAATGATAAAAATTTTCTTTTACAAACCTATATAATCCTGATAAAGCAATCAATATTGCTAAGAATTTAAATAAAATATTTGAGATTTGAGTATATAAGTTTAGCCTTGCTTTTATGTATACTTCATCATTTTTTTCATTGTAAACCCCATAAACATAATAAAATATATTGATATATCCTCTGAAACCACCATAACTCAAATATATTTTATTTTTAAAAATATGTCCTGTAAAGCAGCGTTGAAATATTCTCCCCTTGAAATTTTTTATTAATAATTCTTTACACTTATCTTTTTTATATTTAGTTTTTATTAAGAACTCATCCATATTATAACTCATCCATAATTTAATAATAAAATAATAATACTACTATTTTATATCATTAATTAAAAAACTAAAAATAAAATCTGGAATATTTTTAACAACCATTGGTTATTTTTTCTTCTATAAGATTTCTAGGTAGAATTCTATGTAGATAATTTTGACATATATTTAAGATTTGATAAGTAAATAGTTAAATTTTGTTAATTGATTTTACATTTTAATACAATTTAATGTTTTTTCTATATAGATTTCTAGGTAGAAATCTTATAGAAAAAAAATCTTGCTTTTTTTGTTTGAATAAAATACTATAAATTTTATATAAAATTTATATAAATTTATAATATTTTTTATGAGAGGATATTAATATGGATTATTTGAATTATTATGAAGTTGCAAAGCAATTGAAAGTATCTCACACAACTATTTACAATAGATTAAAAGATGAAAATATTTATGAAGAATTAAAACCACATATAAAAAAAATAAAAAATGTTATGTGTATTGATAATCAAGGAATTGAGTTATTAAAAAAATATGTTACTTCTAAAGAAATCAACAATAAAAAAGATGTAAATTTTACAGAAGGAATGAAAAATTTACAGATAAATTTTATAACAAATTTACAAGAACAAAATAAACAACTTCAAAATCAAATTGAGGAAAAAGATAAGCAATTAAATGCAAAGGATGAATTATTAAGAAACTTTCAAATATTATTAAAAAATGAGCAAGAAAATATTAAACTTCTCAAAGACAGTAATGATAAAAAAACTACTACAATAAATAGCATTTGGAATAAATTATTTGGCAAAGAAAAATAAAAACCAATTGACTAACTTTTCTATTTGGGGCTTTTCTACTCCAAGGCTATAAATTTTTTAATTATTCCAATGCAATCCTAACACTGCTTTTAATTCTGTGTTACTTACAATATTATATTTTAAATTTCTTATTTTTATTATTTGTATTTTTCTCAATTTCATTACTTTTATTTAAAATTACATTAGTATTCTCATTAATTTTTTTCCCATTTTTTATATTTGTTGATTTAATTATTTCATTTTTCAAATTTAAAATTTTTATATATTTAGGAGTCTTAGAATGATTTTTAAAAATTGTATTTGAATTATATATATCAATTCCCCAATCCTCAAAAAGTGGAATTTTTGTTTTTAATGGATTTTTTCCTGTTTTTAGAATAACAAAATCCCCTTTAGGGATTCTTTTTATTTCATCAGAAGTCATTAAAGCTCTTGCCATCATCTGTGTATTTGTATTCCCTTTTTTATTATCATTAGAACTGCTTATACTACCTGTTTGAACAGTATAACTTCCCATACACTTACTTAATAAATCCGGTGTAGTAGATGTTGGAGCAAAACCAGAAAAAATAGTATTCTGACAATTGTCTCTTATTATTTCAGCTTTTGCTTTACCATAATTTTTCTCCAATTGACTAATTGATTGAATAATTGGAAGAGATAATACATTTCTAGATCTAGAAGCAGTAAATGTCATTTCAACATCTTGAATACTTGGCAATGTACCAAATTCATCTTCAAAAAACATTATCCGACTTGAGAATTTTTTCTCTTCTTTATCATCTGCAATAACTAATAACTCTCGATATAATTGCATTACAAAAAGTGAAAATAGAAAATGTTTTGTTGTATCCTCTTCAGGAAGTGTAAAAAACACAGCTGTCTTATTCTCTACAAAATCTTCAGCTGTAAAATTACCATCAAAACAAAGAATCTGTTCTAATTCACTATCTATAAATTTTGTAAGTCTTGAAAGAGCAGTACTAAATATAGATAATGATGTTTTTATATCTGCTTCAACAGTAGCACCAGCAAACCATTTTGCTTTGTGATCATCTGGCAGCAATTCTAACAATTGAGAAAATTCAGTTTTCTTAGAATTTTTTGATTCCCTAGACAACTCTTGAATAATCTTAAAAACATTTATTATATGTCGCTCATCATCTTTGCCAAATTCAGCTATTATAAGTATTGCAGAAGTAATTAAACCCTCAGCATTATCATAAAAATATGAATTTTCACCACTGAACTCAGATTTTGCAGCTTCAATTATACTTTTTGAAATTATTTTTGCATATTTTTGAGCTTTAGCCTCATAAGCAACTCCTTCATTTACCTTGCTTTTATCTTTTTTACTTTCTTTTGCCAAATCCATATATTTATTAACCAACTGCATTATATTATATTTTTCACTAAAAGATGGATTACGAAGATCAATCAAAACAACCTTGTATCCATAATATTTTTCTAAAACACTATTAATTGCTTGATATGTTTGCCCCTTTGTATCAGTAACAACAAAAGACATACCTGTTGCGGCTGCATACTCAATATTTGGCAAAAGAAAATAAAACGTTTTACCAATACCGGCTGGTCCAATTAAAAGAGTATTAGAATCACTTATGTCAACCAATGCAAACTTTTTTCGGAAACCAACAATAAGACCTAAAACAATTCCTTGTGGTAATAATTTTCTTGATTCAGGTTCATTCCTCCATAGTTTTGAATCAAAAACTATCTTATGATACGATTCTTTAATTTCTTTTTTTGATGCCCAACTTGCATTACCATATTGTCCATCTCCTACTCGAATACTCTTGAATTTATCAAGACTTTTTTTTCTGAGTTCTAAAAAAAAGAACAAAACAATCAGTAAAAAGACACTACCAAAAATAATATATATTTTAAAAGGCATATAACAACAACCCCCAAATAAAACTAATTTTCAAAATAAACTATCTTCCATTTGTTATCTTTATTTTCCCAACATACGATTTGCCAAGAATCTTCAGTAAATTCAACACTATTTATTTGAATATGATCCTCATCAAGTATTGAAACAACTCTTTCAGAGATTTTAGGATTAATTTTAGGATCAACATAATTAAAGCTATTTTTAGGATCATAATCACTTTTAGTTGCATTTGAATAAGCACTATCAAAAAGAAATTTTTTGTAATCAGATTTATGATCATTTTTTTTATAATAAATTTCACCTAATACTTTTAGAGATTCTAGCAATTGCTTCTCTAGCTTATTGAAAAATTTATCATTACTCGTTTTACAATAACCAGCAGCTGTTAAATCAATATTTGCTGGATCATAATTAATTGATAAATCCAATTTTTTGAATTTGAAAACAAAACCACTTAAATCAATAGGTCTGTAAACATCACTAATACTACCTTTATGAGGTAATTTAATATCACAAGTTAATTTAACAAAATTGGAATCAAATAAGTTTTTTTTCTCCGTCTTTACGATCTTATATTTTAAATTAACATTATTCTTATCATAAATTTCCATTCCTTTTGGAATATAAATTTTTTCAATACCTGCTTGCTCTCTGGTTTTCTTCTTATCATTTTCTTTTTTATATTTATTATAATCTTTACTAAAATCACTTTTAAACTGATCTAAACCATTTGAAGGAGTTTCTTTAAGTTTTGATAATAATAAATAAATTCCTAAAATAATAAATAAAACAACACAAATTATAATAATAAATTTTTTATTTTTCAAAAAAATCATCTCCCTTCCTTAAGATTCTTTATAGTTTCTTCAGTAATTAATTTTAAATTCAATTTTGTACTTCCAAAAGGCAGTGTATTTATCTCTAAATATTTATCATCATACATTTCCTTTGTAAAAACAATTACCTTCAAATTTAAAACTTTAACATTCTCAAGATCAGTAACATTATAACTTAATTGATTTTCCTTATCTGTAATAACTGGATCAAAATTTAAAAGAGTTCCAGAATCATCAATAGGTGCTAAATTTACCCTTACTATCTTACTATCCTCATTCTTCAAAGTCTTAAGAGTGAAATTTAGAACTCCTTTATCAACAAATTTTGCATCTGTTATTTTATATGAAAATTTATAATCTTTCCCATTTAGATTAATAACCTTATTATAATTCTCATTTTTCCCGGATAAATTCTTTTCATTCTTTTGAACAGGATTATTAGTAACAGAAACTTTCTTTTTTTTGCCTTTATCAGTAGTTTTTACAGCAACAACTGTTGAATCTTTATGAACACTTAATCCTAAACTAAAACAAATAACTATAAGTAAAATAAATAACACAAAATATATAATTTTCTTATATTTAAAAAACATTAACCCATCCCCCCCCTAATTCAAGGTTATATAACTAGGTCTCCTCCAATACTTAAAAACATTTACATTTCCTTCAATAACACCAACTCCACCAGTACAATGGACAAAAACCTTTTGCCCATCCTTAGTACCTGTATAAATGCCAATATGATTAATTCCATCTGCAAAAGGATCTTGTTTGAACCCCAGATCACCTGGTAACAATTCTGATTCACTAATAGGAACTGAATTATTCCATTGAAGTGTAGTACCACCTGAAAGACTAGTTCCTCCACCAGAATTTTGAAAAACCCAATCTACAAATCCGCTACAATCAAGTCCTGTAGGAATTACACCTAACGAACCTTTTCCACCCCATACATATTGAACTTTTCCAATTAATGATCTCGCCGTTAATAGTAACTTTTCCCTTTCTATAACCACCATATCAGAATCAAACTTCTTCAAGTTATACTCATAGATAATATTAATTAATTTATCAGAATATTCATGATCAGTTGCATATCCTGCACTTTGCAAAAAAATTGCC
>Ga0224525_1000640_pt1 | contig 15478 bp, 22 predicted proteins | sample CFST100metaG_FD_179874 | JGI IMG/M metagenome (GOLD analysis project Ga0224525, IMG submission 179874) | Peat soil microbial communities from Stordalen Mire, Sweden - C.F.S.T100 | ecosystem: Environmental > Terrestrial > Soil > Wetlands > Peat | place: Sweden: Norrbotten County, Stordalen Mire...
AATATATACATTCGATGATATTATAAATCATTATAAAATATTTAAAAATTCTTTTTTCGTATATTTAGTTATTTTTATTATTATTATTGCTGTTATTTATTTTTTACGCTAACCCAGTTTAATTAGAAGATGAGTTAAAAATAAATAAAGAAAAAAATATATATAATAATAAACTAACAGGTTGTAAAGAGCTTAAGTTTAAAGTTCAATTATAAATTTATGGCAAAATCAGATCCAAATAATTTTTCTGCAAAAACAAAAGATGTTTTAGCTAAAAGAGCTGGCCAAATTTGTACGATGTGTAGAAGGCATACAAGCGGTGGTAATGCTAATCCTAAAAAGGCGACAATGATAGGAGATGCTGCACATATTGAAGGGGCTAAATCTTCTGAACGAAGATATAATTCTAGTATGACCCCCGAAGAAAGAAGTGATATAGAAAATGGAATTTGGCTATGCAAGTCTTGTCATAAAGAAATTGATGATAATGCCTTAAGATTTACTGTTGAGTTCTTGCATAAAATAAAAATAGATCACGAAGAATCTATTTTAAATTTATCTTCTAACGGGCAGGGCGGAAAAGGTGGGAATGCTTCAGTCTCAGGAAATGGGACGGCCATGGGCGGTCGTGGCGGTGGAGGCGGTGTTGATGGTAAAGGAGGGGATGGTGGTGATGCAAATGTTGTTGGCGATGGTTTTGCTATGGGTGGCGAAGGGGGAGAGGCAGGTCAGTTAAATAGGCCTGCTCGAGGAGGAAGAAGCCCATTTGAAATTCTTGGTATCCCAAATGAACAATTACCTGATGGTAGTTGGTTATGGGAAAAGGGTCGTGGAGGCGACGGAGCTTTTCCTGCGCCAAAATGCAATTAAGTGAAACTTAAGAAAGACTAGAATTACAAACTTTTGGTTTTTTTTATTTCTCAAATTTAGGCACAGAAATAATACTACTTAAAATAAAATAAGTTCGTATTTCTTTCGTTAACCCGAGCAAAGAAAAAAAAGAAGAGATATTCTCTCGTCTTTTTTTTGTTTCTAATGGAGGCTTGTATTTAAAGATTATGGGTTTGGGCAAATCTAGCCGACAAAGTCAAACTAAACATTCTTTATTTTTTTTGACTTTTTGGCTATTTTATGGGATTATAAAGAAAAGATAAAAATACTATAAGCTCAAAAATATGTCAGATTTTAATCAATTAACAAAAAGAATAGTTGATTTTATAAACGATCGTGATTGGGATCAATTTCATAATCCAAAAGATTTGGCCCTGTCTTTGGTTTTGGAATCAGCCGAGGTGATGGAACACTTTCAGTGGAAAAATAACGAGGAAATGGAAGAATATTTAAAGGTAGCCAAGGATGATGTTGGCGAGGAGTTAGCTGATGTTTTGTATTGGGTTTTATTAATGAGTCATGATTTAAAGATTGATATAAAAGAAGCTTTTGAAAAGAAGATGGGCAAAAATGAAGCAAAATATCCGATTGAAAAAGCGAAAGGAAAACATACAAAATATAATAAACTATAAAATGTCGGATATTAAAACATTCCAATTTGATAAACCGGAATTTGAAAAAATTAAAGAATATAACTTCGGGTTAAATTGGCCTGTAGTTTATATTATAGAGGATGGCAAGGAATTATACGTTGGTGAAACCGTTAATGTGTATAATAGAAGCAACCAGCACTACGAAAATTTAGAAAGACGGAAATTAAAAAGAATTCATGTAATTACCGACGAAGAATATAACAAATCCGCAGCCCTAGATATAGAATCATCCTTAATCGAATATATTGCCGCTGATGGTCTATTTGTCTTGCAAAATGGTAATCACGGGTTACAGAATCATAATTATTTTGATCGACAAAAATATCAAGCTAAATTTGAAATTATCTGGCAAGATTTGAAAAAGATATCCTTGGCCAAAAATGAGCTTGTTCAGATAAAAAATAGCGATTTATTTAAATATTCTCCATACAAAGCTTTAACGGATGACCAAATGGAAATCGTTAAACAGCTTTTGAATGAAATTAGTCTTGGAATAAATAAAACATTTATTATCCATGGAGGACCGGGAACCGGCAAAACTATTCTTGCGACTTATTTATTTAAAAGACTTAGCGAACTTGAACTATCTAAAGAGTTGAAGGTTGGTCTTGTGGTGCCAATGACATCTTTAAGAATGACTTTAAAAAAGGTTTTTAAAAATATTAAAGGGTTAAGCGCTAATATGGTAATTGGTCCGAGCGAGGTAACTAGTAAATATGACATTTTAATAGTGGATGAAGCTCATAGGTTGAAACAAAGAAAAAATATTACCAATTACAAATCGTTTGATGATACAAACAAATTATTGGGACTAGGGGCTAATGCCACTGAACTAGATTGGATAATTAAATGTTCGGACACTCAAATACTTTTTTATGATGCAAATCAAAGCGTTCGTCCTTCGGATATCGCCCCATCATGTTTTAGTAATTTGAAAGTCAAAGAATTTGAATTAAAAACACAGTTAAGGGTGGGTATGGGAATTGATGGTGAAAAATATGTTGAGTTTATTCAAGGTTTCTTTGATTTATTAAAAACCAATAAAGTTGAATTCGATAAATATGATTTCAAAATTTATGACGATATCCATCAAATGGTTTTAGATATAAAAGAAAAGGATGTTAAATTAGAACTTTGCAGAATTGTTTCTGGCTATGCCTGGCCGTGGGTTTCAAAAAATGATCCGAGTAAAGATGATATTGAAATAGATGGATTGAAATTAAAATGGAATAGCGTAAATCATAATTGGGTTTATTCTCAAAATGCTATAAACGAAGTGGGTTGTATCCATACTGTCCAGGGGTACGATTTAAATTATGCCGGAGTTATTATTGGCCCGGAATTATCGTACGATCCTAAAAATCATAAATTTATTATCCATCCGGAAAAATACATGGATATGAATGGACGAAGAGGCGTAGAAGATGAAAAAGAACTAGAACGATATATTCTTAATATTTACAAAACATTATTAACCAGAGGAATCGAAGGTACTTATTTATATATAGTAGATAAAGATTTGAGGAACTATTTTAAAGAGGCTTTAGGCAATAAAGTTATTTTTTATGAATAATTTAGAAAAAATTGAATCAGAAGAAAAAAATGTAAATATCTTTTTTAAAGAGACTTTTTTTATTGGAGCCTTAACTGTTGCGGCATATTTTGGAGCTTTTATCTACAAATTTTGTTATTTAAATTATTTTAACATTGATTCAATTTTCGTTGATGTTAATTTGCAAGATATCTTATCAGTCAACGCTTTTGCCTTGTTGATTATGGTTGCGGTAGCTAATTATATTGGAAAATTAATAATAAAAACCAAGAAAGATGGGAATAAGGCAAGAGTCGCCTGGTTATTAATTCTTATATTTTTTTTAGGACTATTGCCATTCTTGATAGTTATATTTATAAAATCTGATTGGGTTTTATTGGTACTATTAATTACAATGGGGTTATTTAATCTTTTTCAATGGCTCCGAGATAAAAATAAATATTTAAGTAAATACGATGATTTATTTGATGTTATGGAATCTAAATTAGGAAATTTTCTTATTATAGTTTTTATTACTCTTTTTGTTTACTTTTTGTATTGTAGTGCGGCCGGTTTTCTCTCAGCATGGAGCAAAGATGTTTATTTGGTTACGAGAGATGACCAATCAGTTGCAGTTATTACGTCTTATGATAAAAATTTTTTATGTTTATCATATAATCCTTTAAAGAAAAGTTTTTTTGGCGATGTAATAATATTAACTCAAGAAAAAATTTCTACGAATAATATAATTCTTATAAATAAAAAAATAGGTCCTTTGAGACGTGGAAAGTAGATTCTTTAATATAATTAAATCATTAATTATTAAACAAAAATATGCCACAAATTTTAATTGAATACTTAATAACTTTCGGTTGGGCACTGACAGGCGCATTATCAGTCGCTATATCAATTGGTATCGCGCTTAAAGTTTTTGATTGGTTAACGCCTATCAACGAGTGGGAAGAAATAAAGAAAAACAATATTAGTGTAGCTATGATTATTGCTTCATTAATAATCGGTACGGCCATTGTCATTGGGCTAACCATAATGCCGTCTTAAATATGAAAAAATATCTATTAAAAATATTTTTTGCTTCATTGATTATCTTTGTTTTGCCTATCTCTGCTTTTGCGCATCCTGGCAGGACGGATTCATCAGGCTGTCATACCTGCAAGACAAATTGTGAACAATGGGGCTTAAGCTATGGGGAATATCATTGTCATAATAAAGAATTAAAGGAGGCCAGAACCGAAGCGCCGAAGAAGGCCAGGGGTTCTTTTTAAGATATGAAAATAATATTTATCAGACACGGACAAACAACCGGCGACTTGGAGGACCGTTATGGCGGCTCTTATGATGACCGTTTATCCGAAGAAGGTATAAAACAATCAGAAACATTACTAAAAGAGCTTAAAGACAAGGGAATTGAGTTAATTATAACCAGCCCGCTTATCCGTGCTCAAGAAACAGCGAAAATTGTTTCCGGTCTGGGATGTCCTGTAATTATTGAACCTGATTTAAGAGAACGCAATCAATATGGAATTTTATCGGGTATGATTAAAAAAGAGGCTATGGAGAAATACCCGGATTTAGTAGAAAAGTTAAAAGATAGATTAAATACAATAGATGGAGCTGAATCGTATGAATATTTTAGTGCCCGGATTCAAAAAGCATTTAACTTTTTGCAGCTAGATAAAGAGCATTCTTGTATTGCCATAATTTCACATGGCGGCCCGATGAGAGTTTTGTTTAGAGATATTTTAGGTAAAGGGGAATTAAAAGAAATCGGAGATTGTGCCTGGGTGGAGTTAGAAAGTGTTGATGGGCGGATTTCGATAAATGAGCTTCAAAGAATAAAATAATACTGATCTTTGTTGACAGAATAATTTGTTGACAGAATAATACCTTAATGGTATTATTTTTTATTACTTTAACAACCATCAAACATACTTTAAAATCAGTAAAATGAAAAAACTCTATTTTTCTTTGCTATGCTGTGTTTTTGTATCAATTTTATTTTATTTATATATAGCCTCTCCTCTAGAAGAGTCTTTAAAAAATAATCTAAATTCCGTAAATACAGCAACAATCGCCTTAATATTTTTTATTGCGATTTACCCTGTCGGTCGGTGCATCGGCGCGGTTATTAGTTGGCTTGCCAGTTTATTTGGCAATCAACAAAAATTACCGATATAGTATAGTCCAAGTCATTAACAGCCCTTTCGCAAGATTGGGCCTTTTTATTAATAATTTAAGCCAATAAATAGCAGACTGTCGCCAGTATTTAGAAAATGATATAATTTAAATAGTTTTGTTAAATTATCAATAATTTTTAAAATTATGGGAAATACTATGTCGGCATTAATTAATTTTAGTTTTGCCAGTTTTCTTCTTTGGTTTTTAATCTTCATTTTCTTATTTTTTATTATTCGCGAAATAGTTTTATGGTATTTTAAAATTAATAAAGCAGTAGATAGTCTAGACAGAATCGCAAATAGTTTAGAAATTATAGCTTCAAGTGATGAAGAAATAACTATAGAAAAAGAACCAGTGGTAATAAACCAGTTAACAACTGAGCCAGAAGTAACCAAACCGGTGGTAACAGAAGTTGTAGATGAAGGATTAAATCAAACAGAAAAATAATATGAAACTAATAAAAACCATTCAATTTAAAGATCTAAAAGCCGAAGAAACAGATAAATTTGAAATACGCCGAGCGGCTAGAGCGGTTGTTTTTGATCATGATAAAAATATCGGAATTTTATATGTTGGTAAGTATAACTACCATAAATTGCCCGGTGGCGGTCTTGAAGGCGATGAAAGCATTGCAGAAGCCCTTAAAAGAGAATGTCTAGAAGAAATTGGTTGTAACACAGAAACATTCGGTGAGCTTGGGGAAACTATTGAATATAGAGATAAGTGGTCATTAAAACAGCATTCTTATTGTTATCTAGCTAACGTTGTCGGTGATAAAGGGAAACCGGAGTTTACCCAAAAAGAAATAGATAATGGGTTTGAAATTAAATGGGTATCGCTGGGGGAAGCGGTTAAATTATTAGAAAATGACAAACCGGAAGGCTATGAGGGTGGATTTATTCAAATCAGAGATATTAGTTTTCTTAAAGAAGCGGTGAATTTTTTAAATAAAATATAGGCGGGTTTCTATGAAAAAAATAATTTCTATAGAAAAAATAAATTTAAGAGATTGTCTTTCGACTGATTTAGGGTTTGTCTATGATTTGATGAAATTAAATATGGAGGAATATGTAAAAGAATTTTGGGGAGAGTGGAACTCTGAAAAATTCAAAGCCAGTTTAAAAAAGGAAAATATAGAAATTATCAATTACGATAATGAAAAGATTGGTTTCTTTGATATTACTCGCGATGATTCTAAATCATATTTGCACAATATTCAACTTGTCCCATCTTTCCAAGGACAGGGAATTGGCGCCAGAATTATGTCCTTGATTGAAAAACAGGAAAAACTGGCAGGCACGGAAATAATTGAAGCTAAAGTTTTTAAAACAAATCCGGCCAGATTTTTTTATCATAAGCTCGGTTATAAAACGATCAAGGAGGAAAAAGATTCTTTGATTATCGGCAAGAGTTTATAAATAACCAGACAATATTATGTTAGCCACTAAAGATTTAAATCAATCGCAAATAAATAAATTTGGAAAAATAATCATTCAGGATTATCCAAATTTTAGTATTAAATCTATTAAGCCATTAAAAAGTGGTTGGGATAATTTTGCCTTGGAAATAAATAAAACTTATATTTTTCGTTTTCCCAAGAGAAAGGAGCTCAAGCTAAATAAAGAGATAGAAATTCTAAAAGTTATAAATGGAAAAATTTCTTTAAATATCCCGGTCTATGAGTTTATCGGCAAAAAAGTTCCTTATGTTGGTTATAAGAAAATAATTGGTCGTCCTTTACTTGAAAATACTTTAAAGACATTAAGCCCTAAAAATAGAAATATACTAGCACATGATATCGCTAATTTCTTTTATGAATTCCACTCAGCTTTGCCACTAAGTAAACATAAAAAGTTTAATCTAGAAAAGAATAGCCAGTCCTGGCGTCCATTGGCAATTAAGAAAAAAGTTATCGGTAAATTAAAAAATCAAGAATTATCAGATTTTATTGAAGACATTTTGAGTAAGTATTTAGAATTAATAAAAGATGAAAAGGACTTGGTTATTGCCTATAATGATCTACACGGTAATAACATGGCCTTTAATAAAAAGACTGGACGACTAAATGGTATTTTTGATTTTAGTGATGTGGCTGTTGAAGATATTCATCGCGAATTTTGTAGTTTGTTCTCATTGAATTACAAACTAGCCCTCAGTATTATTAACCAATACGAAAAATTGTCTAAGCGGAGAATTGATATTGGCAAAGTTCTTATAATGGCGGTTATTTGTGAAGCTTCTATGCTTGGTGTTTTTATTGATAAGCCAGAATCGAAAAATTATAGATATGCTTTAAATGATTTATTAAAATTGAAAAGAATAAATAAAACATATGTTCAAACGCATTGTTAAAAAAGTCTTGAAAGATTAATTAAAGAAAATATTTCAATTTAGTTTATAAAAATATGAAAGTCATTACCGCTCCCAACAAAATAGATCTAAAACAAAAACCGGTGATTTTTTTAGCTGGCAGTATTGAAATGGGCAAGGCTGAAGATTGGCAGTCAAGAATTGCCGATTGTTTGAAACAATACCAGGGAGTTTTGCTTAACCCGAGGCGAGAGCATTGGGACTCCTACTGGAAACAGACTATCTCTAACAAAAAATTCAAACAACAAGTGGAATGGGAATTTTCTGGCTTAGAAAAGAGTGACTGTATTATCATGTATTTTTCCCCTGAAACTAAAAGCCCGATTTCTTTGTTGGAGTTAGGCTTATTTTCCCGAAGCCATAAAATAATATGTTGCTGTCCAAAAAAATTTTGGCGGCGCGGAAATGTTGAGTTTATCTGTAAGAAATTTAAAATCCCCTTGCTTGATAATTTAGAGGGATTAACTAAAATATTAAAAAAGCAAAAGTTAATACGGACAGAATAATTATTATCAGCTTCTTCCAAGATTTGCTAGGAGCAGAATTTATTAATATTAGCGAATTAGATAAGATAGAAATCGCGCCGATTGCGAAAGAAATGATATTAAAGTTTATAAATAGTTAGTTTGTATACATCTTTTAAAATAATTCCAATTAATTTTGTAAAGTAGAATAAGACTTTTTCTTATTCCAGTGTCTGGAATATGTAAAAGCCTTATTCTAGTAAATACCTGTAAACTAGAATAAGATTTGTTATAATTCTATTAATTAGAATTAATCTAAAAATTAGATAAAATAGAGATCGCGCCGATTGCGAAAAAAATGATATTGAAATTTATAAATAACTAACTAACCGAAGCATATTTCTAAACATATATGAGAACTGCAATAATAATACATGGCACTTATGGTAATCCTGATGAGAATTGGTTCCCGTGGCTTAAAACCGAGTTAGAAAAAATTGGCTATCAGGTTTATGCGCCAATTTTCCCAACACCAGAAAACCAAAATTTAGAAGCCTGGTTAAAGGTAATTGGTGATTTGCATAACAATATCGGGGCAAAAACTATTTTTATCGGACATAGCGTTGGGGCATCTTTTATTTTATCAATTTTAGAATCATTGGATTTACCTGTTAGAGCAGCTTTTTTTAGTTTCCGGTTTTTTGGGTTTATTGGATAATGAAGAATTTGATAATCTAAATAAGGAATTTGTAAATAGAAAATTTGATTGGAATAAGATAAAGAAAAATGTTCAAGAAATACATTTATATCATTCAAACAATGATCCTTATGTCCCGATTGAAAGAGCCTATGAACTAGCAGCCAATCTTGGTATAAAGCCGATAATTATAGAAAATGGAGGGCATTTTAACGAGAAAGCTGGTTATAAAGAATTTCCTAAATTATTACTTGATATAAATAATTTATATGAATAACGAAATTTATCAAACTGAAAATTTTATTGTTGAAGCTCATCTAAACCCCTTTATCCCAAGAACCGAAGGCGGCCATATTCGTATTAAAGTTAAAGATGCTTCTATCATTGATAGAACAAAGTTAGAACCAAAAATGGCGATTGAATTAATGAGACTAACAATGGTTGTCGGCGAAGCTTTGGAAATTGCCATGAATAAAGTTGGAATACCGGTTATTAAGATTAATTATCAAGACATGGGTAATTGGGCGTATAAGACAGGGAAACTTCCATTTCTGCATATTCATCTCTTTGGACGCGTAGCTAATGCCGTTAAGCAGCCCTGGCCGGAGAGCATGTATTTACCTGACAGGGGAACTGGTTTCTATGAAGGATTTGAGTCATTAAATGATGAAGATATTATTGCTATCCGGAAGGAAATAGAAAAAATATTCCAACAAGACAAATATCAAGATAATATTTGGCATTTATAATATGAACATACTAACCCCCGAAGAAAAAAGAGTAATCATCAACAAGGGAACCGAAGCTCCTTTTAGTGGTGAATATGTTAATAATAAAGCCACGGGCGTTTATGTTTGTCGGCAATGCGGTGCGCCACTATATAATTCGCAAAGTAAGTTTGAATCAAGTTGCGGTTGGCCTAGTTTTGACGAAGAAATACCCGGCGCTGTTCATCATAGCCTAGATGCCGATGGTTCGCGCACGGAGATAACTTGCGCAAATTGCGGCGGACATTTAGGACATCTTTTTATAGGTGAACATCTGACCGCTAAAAATATTCGCCACTGTGTAAATTCAATTTCCCTGAAATTTATTCCTGGAAAATAATTAGCTGATATAGAAATAAATATGCCTTTCCCACTCTCAACATATAATAATCAAACTTTTTCTAATCTCGTAGAGTTAGAGCAGAATTTGTCGTATAAAGATTTTTCCGGTTGCGTTTTTAAGCGTTGTGATTTGAGTAAGGCTAATTTTTCTGGTTCTTCTTTTAGTGATTGTTCTTTCTCGGAATGTAATTTTTCTAATATTAAAGTTGATAAATGCGGTTTTCAGGGAGTTAGTTTTGAGAAATGTAAATTACTAGGAATAGAATTTGCGGGCATTGATGAATTATTGGTTGATTGGACTTTCAAAAATTGTATCATCACACTTTGTGATTTCCGAGATTTAAAGATTAAGGAAAGTAAATTTTTAAATTGTGAGATTAAAGAGTCGGATTTTATCAATGCTAATTTAGACGGCGCAGATTTTTCCGGTTCGGATCTTCTAGCCGCTAAATTTCAGAACACTAGTTTAGTTAAAGCAAATTTTGTCGGGGCGCGAAATTATTATATTAACCCGGTTGGAAATAAGTTAAAAGGTGCGCGCTTCTCCTATCCCGATGTTTTGTCCCTGTTAGACGATTTTGGAATTAAAGTAGAATTGTAAATTAATTAATTATTTTTAAATATATGAAAACTGCTAAAAAATTTATATTATTTTCGGTTATCGCAATTGTTTTAACCATTGCTGTTATTGCCATTTTCGTTTATGAGTTTTCGGCCAAGCCTGTCGTTACCCAAAAAACTGCCGAAACTGCCGATACCTTTGATGCGAAAAATTTAATGGCGGATGTTATTTTTGATTGTACTTCCGGTTTATCTTTTCGAGCGGCTTTTTATGATGGTCCAGCTAAGCAGGCAACCTCTACTGATATGCCGCCGATTCCTGGTGGAAAATTAAGACTTACTTTTAGCGATGGTCGTCAGTTAATTTTGCCGCAAACAATTTCGGCTGATGGCGCTCGTTATGCTAATGCCGATGAATCACTAGTTTTTTGGGATAAGGGAGATGAGGCTATGTGGCAACAAGCGGGACAAGAGACAGATACTTGTAAGGTCAATAAAAATTAACTATGTTTAACAACCTTACTAAAAATTTTTTAATATTATCGAGTCTGCTGATTGCCGCTTCTTTTTTTATAACATCGCCCGCTTCAGCCGCTTCATCGCTATCCGGTCGGATTCTCCTGCAAGTTGAAAATGGCGGGAAGGCCTGGTATCTTGATCCGGTTACCGGCCTACGGGCTTTCTTGGGTCGGCCAACGGATGCTTTTAATGTCATGCGCGGTTTTGGTTTAGGGGTTAGTAATAGCGACTTTTCAAAAATTCGCCAATCAATGTCTAAGCGTCAATCCTTGTCTGGTCGCATTCTTATCCAAGTTGAAAATAAAGGGGCGGCATTTTATGTTAGTCCGCTTGATTTGACACTTAACTATCTTGGCCGTCCTAAAGATGCTTTTACTTTGATGCGGACATTGGCTCTTGGTATTAGCAATAAAGATTTAAGCAAGATATCAATTGATCCGCGTTATCCGGATATAATTATTTTAACCACCGCGACCTCAACTGCCACTTCAACGCCAATTGTCAGCAATGGTAAAACAATTGCTGCTAATACTTGCAACTCTTGGACTTATACTGATTGGTATCCGTGTACTATTTATGGCAATCAGACAAGGGAAATAATCGATTCTTTTCCGGCTAATTGTTCGGGCGGCAATGCTAGCTTAGAACAAGTTTGCGGCCTTCTAGCGACCACTACAGTGGCTTCAACCGCTACTTCGACTGCTACTACAACGATAATTGCTACTTCAACTATTGCAACTTCAACCGATGTTGCACCGACTCTTAATGATCTTTTACTTTCGGCGGCTTATTTGGATAATGGTAAAAATGTCGGCGTAAGCTGCAAGCCTTGGGTTAATAAGCTGGCTAGTTTTATTACTAATGGTTTGTTGGCTTTGCCTTCGCTCCAAGCTAATAATTATACCTGGGGGCCTGATACTGGTAATCGCGTTCTTTATCGTAGTACGGCAATTGAGAATGTCGCGAGAGGCGATATTATTCAATACAATGTCGTGAGCCAAGATAATTTACCTCATACCATGATTGTCGTCACTAAAACTTCAACAGGTATGTTTGTGATTCATAGTAATTGGCGCCAAGCTAATGTAGTTAGTGTTGATTTTATCACTTTCGCTTATTTTAATTCGGCTGTCGGTTCGCAATATTCCGTTTATCATATTTATTAAATCAATTAAGATCGATTAATCCCGTCGTTTGCCAAAAAAACGAAGCAGATAAAGGAAGATGTTAATGAAATCAAGATAAAGAGTGAGGGCGCCGATAATAGCACTCTTTGTTTTTGTTTCTTCATCTGCTCCTTGTAAAGCAAAATAATACTGTTGAATTTTTTGAGTATCATAAGCGGTCAGACCGAGGAAGACGAGGATGCCGATGAAGCTGATAATTAAATCAAAGCCGGAATTTTTTAGAAAAACATTAACAAGCGAAGCGACAATCAAGCCGATAAGCGCCATGAAAGCAAAGCGTCCGAAACCAGTCAAATTCTTTTTAGTTTTAACACCGTAAAGAGCCATTAATCCGAAAGTGATGGCCGCGACGATAAGAGTTGAGACTATTGAAGAGGTGGTGTATTCCAAAAAAATCAGCGATAAGGTGATACCGTTTAAAACAGAATAACCGAGAAAAGCGCCGGTCGCAGTGGCGGCGGACATTTTTTGCACTCGGGCGGATAAATAAATTACCAAGAATAATTCTAAAATCATTATTCCATAGAAGGCTAGGGAATTATTATATAGCCAGTCTGACAAGGAGGCGCTTGAAGCGACGCCGTAGGCAGAGCCGGCGGTTAGAAGCAATCCAATTGCCATCCAATTATAAACGCCGCGCCAAAATTGATTTAAATCATTTTCCATAAAAATTATATTATTTTTTTAATTATTTTATATTATAGCAAATATTATGTATTATCTCTATATTCTTGAATGCGCCGATAAAACATTATATACCGGTATTACGGTTGATTTGGAGCGGCGGGTAAATGAACATAACTCTTCCAAACTCGGCGCTAAATATACTTGTGCGCGGCGTCCGGTTAAATTAGTCTATTCCAAGAAATACAAAAATCGCTCTTCAGCCTCAATAGCGGAGAGTAAATTAAAAAAATTAGTTAGAGAGGAAAAAATAAAATTAATTAAATCTTATCGGGCGGAGTTGCAGCAGAAGTAGTAGAATTAGTGGCAGTTGGAGTGGTAGGGGTAGGGGTGACAGTAGGGGTAGCGGCAGGAGTAGAAACAGAAGGGTTGGTAGGATCGACATTGATTTCGTCCACCTCCGATTCCTTTAAAATTATATTTTGGATTTCTTGAGCAATATTTTTATCCAAATAGGGTATCACAAGCTTATCTTCTCGGCTGGCCGGATTACCGTCATCTTCACCCAGGATTGTCATCTTGATAGTGCTGACACCAAAGATTTGATTCATCAAGCTTCTTTCAATATCAACTTGTTTAAGACGGCGGAACGGTAAGCCGATTTCTTCTTCACTAAATAAGCCGCGATATATTTTAATTGTTTCGTCGCTGATAATAATTTTATAATGTTTATATTCCAGTACGCCTAAAGCGACAATTAGTAATCCGAGAATTACAAAAATTAGGGAAAGTCCGAGAATAACCAACTGAACAGTTATCAAATAATCTTCGGGAATAAAATTTTGGAACAGGGAGGTAAATAAAATTGCCAGCAAGATAATAAATAAGATTGCCGAGCGTTTTAAGATGAATAAAGTTAGGGTTTTGCCCCCTAGTTTCTCATATTGTTTGTTTGTGTTTTCCATATTTTTATTATAGATTATTTTAATATTATAACAGATTATCTAAATTATATAAATAAAAAAGGCTATTACTTATTGTAACAGCCTATTGTTCTTAAAAATAACTTCTATTGTTTTCTTGTGCCGTGGCAATGCCAGCATTTACCGTCACCGCCACAAGCCGAGCAGGTAGTTCTTGGTTGTCCATAATAAGAAACACCGCCGGAACCATGACAAACATTACAAGTACCGGTACCGTGGCAAGTATAACAAATTTGATTGCTGGAGCCTCCGCCGGAGTTACTTCCGCCATAACTGCTACCGCTGTAAGTCCCCGTACTATAAATTCCGTTGAAATAATTAGTCATAAATTGATCTTCATATGTGCCAACTAAGCCAAAGATTAAATTACGGTTGTTTACCGATAAAACCATTTTATTTTGGTTTATCCAAGTTAAGAAAAATTTTGAGCTCCCCTGATTATTATTAAAAGTTAGCGTGAGGTAATTTCCTGACAAGGTAAAGACACCTCTTAACGGTGTGATTTGCCCGGTTAATAAATTACAGGTTGAGTAACAGAAAGTAGCGCTGTCAGCATTAAAACTAACCATTTCGTTATTTGAATAAGTGTCCGGGTTTTGTAATTGCCAAATACCAATGTTCAAATTTTGAGAGAATAATGGACTACATAAGAATAATCCTGTCAAAATAACAAAAATACTAATTCTTTTCATGATTCTTTTGTTTGAAATTGTTAAAAATACTAATTATAAGTATAATCTTTTCTGCATTTCTGTCAACATTAGCCAAAATTAATGGTAATAAAAAAGCCCGATAGTATTCACCATCGGGCTGCTATTGGGCTATTTATTGCCTTCGCAATTAATTTCCAAAAGCTCCACCTCCACCACCATATTCGCCATTTGTTTTAGATCCCCGATCAAAATCGCTTCTATCAGGTTCTATGATTCCTTCTTGGCCAATTATTCTGGCGCCGCTGTTTCTACCATTATTGGTATGGCGGAAAAAAATTTTTCCGGCAGCCGCATCTTCGTTGTCCAGAAATCTCACCAATAATTTTTCCCTGTTGGGTAAATTAAATGGTATCAATTTTTCCGAATCGTTGGCTCTGAAATAATAAGCATCGACAGGAAGGGACATAGTTGTTTCTTTCTGTGGCGGAACTTTAAATAAGAGATTCTTTTTAGAATCGTAGAATTTGAAAGTTCCTCGGGAATTGTTAAAAAAAGTAACCTTACAATAATTATCTTTGGTAGAATTTTTATCGTAAGAGAAAGAAGCATCATCTAATTCTCCGATGTTATTATTATCCCAAAAAGAAATAGTGTAACCCCAGACATCTTTGGTTATTTTTTCTTTTACTGGTTTAACCTTCGTCTCAGAAGCCATTTGCTCATGCCTTAATTCTTTTTTTAATCTAGCAAGTTCTTCTCGCCGTTCGCCGTCTTCTCGCTGTCTTCTTAGAGATTCTGCTTCTGCTGCCGCTGCCTCTTCCGGGGAAACTGTGGGGACATAATCCTCTTTCGGTTTTTCCTCTTTAATTATTTTGACAGTGTCCACAAAAACTTTTTTTTCGATAGCTTTCTTTTCTTTCTCTTTCATTTTTTGGATAACCTCTTTTGTCACTGGCCATAGTTTCTCGCCAGTTTCCGGGTCATAGCCATCGTTTTGGGAAAAACGATATTCTCCATTAACAATACAATAGTATTGCAAA
>Ga0224525_1000641_pt1 | contig 15477 bp, 15 predicted proteins | sample CFST100metaG_FD_179874 | JGI IMG/M metagenome (GOLD analysis project Ga0224525, IMG submission 179874) | Peat soil microbial communities from Stordalen Mire, Sweden - C.F.S.T100 | ecosystem: Environmental > Terrestrial > Soil > Wetlands > Peat | place: Sweden: Norrbotten County, Stordalen Mire...
GGAAAAACCATTTTCAAATCGTTGCTCGATAAAAAACGCAGGAAACGAAGATATATCAAGCTTTTCAAAGAACTTTTAACAATTTATACGCAACGCTAGTGATGAATCATTTAAGAATTTTGTTGAGTCATATTTAAAATAACCATATTATGAAAAAGAGAATTTTAATTATTGGAAACAACCATGGCTTAACAGGAGTAAACATTGATATAAAAAATTATTATCAATTTTTCAGAAGTCCAATTGGAGGAGGCTGGGAGGATGGTGAAATTAAGAAAAAACTTAATCCACGTAAACTTGAATTACAAGTTGAAATCGAATTACTAAGATTATTGGATCTTGACTATTTAATAATAGTATTTAGTGGTCATGGTGGACAAATAAGAGAAACTGTTCTAGAATTGAATTCAAGTGGTGAAACAATTAAAGATTCAGAATTGCAAAATATTGCAAAAAGACAATTAAATATTTATGATAGCTGTAGAAGCTATCCTGAGGATCTAAGTGAAAGTGCAAGATTTTCTGCAGTTTTAAAGTCTATGGATTATCAAAGTACCAGGGTAAGATATGAAGCGCGTATAATGCAAGCCATTCATCAACAAGCATCATTATATTCTTGCTCAATTGGTGAAGGTTCTTGGGATTCTTCCGAAGGTGGAATTTATTCTGTTCAATTAATAAAAGCCGCTAAAGTTTTTACAAATGGATTTAAATCTGTTGGTGCTGCGCACGTTGAAGCTGCCGAAAAAACCCTTGAAGTATCTAAAGCAAAACCAACACTACAACATCCAGATGCTGTTATATTAAGATGTATGTCATCTCAAGAATTAATTATTAGTATTAATCCTTCAGGTACAGTTTTATGAAAAGAAGAGCGTTAATTATATATTGCAAAGACACGAAGTAGTGGCGAACTTTATGGCCCACCTTATGATAATGAACATTTCAGAAGTTTTTTAACAAGTAATCTTGGAGGAGCTTGAGAGGACAAGGAAATATTATCACTTCCAAATCCTAACTCAGCATTGGTCGGGAGGGCTGTACGAGAATTTCTTAATGGAGCAGATTATACTTTTACCATTTTCTCTGGGCATGGTTTTCTAAACTTAGATGAAAATAGCCGACAATATCTTGAAGTTGCTGACACCGACATCTCAATTCTTAAATTGAGAACAACAGCAAAAAGACAAACACTAATTATTGATGCATGTAGAGGTTTTTATATCCCGACCCAAGAATTTCTAAAAGGATTTAGTGAGCTTTATGAACATTTTACCGGAGACATTTATTCAACAAGGCAATTGTATGATAAAGCTATTTTGACAGCCAATGAAGGTTGGACAATTTTGTACGCAGCTAGACGAAATCAAACTGCATTAGACACAAATAATGGTGGTGCATATTTATTATCTTTACTTCGTATTGCAGAAAATTGGGAGGCAAGCGATATTGAAAATAATATTATTGATTTAAAGGTAGCCCATGAGTTTGCGAAAGAATACCTTGCCGATAATTTTGATACAATCCAGATTCCAATAATGAATGGAGAAAAACGATTAGAATATTTTCCGTTTGCAGTAAAAGTGACATCTATTCAAGGATAAAATTATCGTTGAAAACATCTCGGCTCATTCATAAAACTAGCAATAGCCCCACTAAGTAAATTTTGCAATACCTTTTCCATAAAAGAAAAAGAGCTAGCTTCTCCCACATAATCCAATAGTAAAACCTAATAGATGACCCTCTACGAAAAACTACAGCAAGCCAAAAGTGAAGAGGATGTTAAGGATGCTTACATTAAAGCGCTCGGTCTTAAAGGCTATTCCAAAAATCTGATTGATATTCAAACGAAAGAAGTTTGGTTTGAAGCGAAACAGAATGCCAAACTTTCAAGTTATGCAATGTTTACGCAGTTAATGCACTACGTTCAGGATGCATTAAACAAAGGAGAATATGTTCCGCCATTTTTAGCAGTCATTGATACCAAGAAAGCCGCCATTATGAAGAGTGTGGATGTACTGCCTTTCCTAGAAAAAAAGACGATAAAGTGGGGCAAATCTGCAAGCAGTTACACGCAGGAGGCTTTGGATGCGATTTCTGCCCATATTGGAACCCATTTTGTTTCTTTCAAAATTGAAACCCATGAAGAAGAGTTTATCAGTACGGTAAAGAATGCCATAAGGAATGGTGATATTATCCGGACGCAAATTACTCCAAACAACCTGAAACAGGTATTCGACAAATGGGTATTAATGATCGGAAGGGAGATTAAAGGAGTATCTGAAGATGATTATGCCCTTTTATTTTTTGCAGACATCATGCATGACGGCACAGTTGCAGCACTTGATAATCTTCCTGCACAGCTTATGCATAAAAACAATGCTCCTGTTTTTCTTTTGGGAGGAACAGTTTATGAACTGAGCAATAAGGAGGGTTATCGCCAATTTTGGGCCATCTATCACCGGCCTCCTAAAGCAGAATACCGCAACTATTTGCTTGAGCGGCGCGACAGCCTGATCCCATTGGACGAACGTAGTTTTAAAGGAGCATTTTATACGCCTCTGGCAGTTGTGGACAAAGCCTACGACAAACTTGCCGAAACCCTGGGCGATAACTGGCAGAAGGAATACATCGTTTGGGATATGTGTTGCGGCGTTGGAAACCTAGAAGTCAAGCACAGCAACCCTCGCAAAATCTACATGAGTACGTTGGATCAAGCCGATGTGGATGTGATGAAAGCTACCAAAACCTGTGTTGCCGCTCAACGTTTCCAATATGATTATCTGAACGACGACATCACCGATGATGGAAAAATTGATTACAGCCTCACTAATAAAGTACCGGAAAGCTTACGTAAAGCAATTTCCGATGGGAAAAAGATATTGGTGTTGATGAATCCACCGTATGCTGAATCGGGCGATACGGTTGGAAACGAAGCAAAATCAGATGTTGCGACAACACGAATTGCAACAAGCATGAAAGACTTTGGTTACGCCACACGCGAATTATTCACACAATTTGTAGCTCGAATTGCTAAAGAAATTCCTACGGCCACCCTTGCAATGTTTAGCACATTGAAATATGTAAACTCGTCAAACTTTGAAAAATTCCGTGAAATATGGAATGCAAAATATTTAGGTGGATTTGTGGTTCATAGCAAAGCATTTGATGGCTTGAATGGAAACTTCCCAATTGGTTTTTTGGTCTGGGCAACAAATCAGAATGCTAGTAAAAGGCACCCAATGATTGAAATTACAACCGAAGTTTTAGCTAAGAATGCGCAAGCCGTTGGAGAAAAGAAATTCTTCAATGTGCCGAATGATAGTTTATTAAGTAATTGGATTATTAGACCAAAAGCAAATAAGGAGGATGTAATCCCTCTGAAGAATGCGATTACACCCGCAACTGCAAGCAAAGATTTGAGAGGTACAAAATGGGCAGATGATGCTATAGCCTGTTTGGTGATAAAAGGACCTGATGTTCAGAACGCATCAACTCAAGCGATACTATCATCTGGGTACGGCAGCGCAGGTACAATTTTTATCACATCTCAAAATCTTTGGCAAACCTCCATTATTTTTGCCATTCGAGGGTTGGTTAAGCCCACCTGGTTGAACAACCGTGATCAGTTTTTACAACCGACTGAACTACTCTCTGAAGAGTTTAAAATTGATTGCTTGATTTGGATGTTATTTAACGGAAGTAATCTCACCGCAAGCGCAAACGATCTTGAGTGGAACGGTAAAAAATGGTCGATTGTAAATCATTTTATTCCCTATACCGAAATAGAAGTGAATGCGCCTGACCGTTTTGAATCAGACTTTATGGTACAATATTTAGCCGGCAAAACACTATCAAAAGAAGCACAATTGGTATTGAATGCAGGAAAAGTACTGTGGCAAGCCTTTTTCGCAAATATAGATGTACGCTCGGTAAGGGATGAGTTAAAACTGAACCGTGTAGATGTGGGTTGGTATCAAATCAGGAAAGCCTTGCAGGCTCGCAATGCCAGTGGCGATTTTACTCCTGTAAGCTTCAAATCTTTTGAAGAGGCGTATAAAACTTTGACTGAAAAGCTACAACCACAGGTATATGAGCTGGGGTTTTTGAGGAGTTAATGCGTGCTGTACTGAATTGCAATCCCCAGCTGACTGTAATTTGAAAATCATCCTGCCCACAAAAGAATAAAACGCGTAAAAAAGCGAATAATCATTTTTCAGTAACAGTTAAATCTTGATTCCTATGAAAACAAAAATGAAACTGACCATCTTTGTTTATGTTTTGGCATTCCTGGTTGCATCCGCCAGCGCCCAAACAGTGAAGTGCCCTCCTGAAGGCGGTCCCCAAAAAGGGGGAAAACCCCTTTCCGAAAAGGAAAAGATTTTCAATACCAGGAAAAATAAATCTGCCAAAGAGCCTCAGATAACACCTGTGAAGCTGACAATTGATGATTTATTGCAGGGAACAAAACCTGTAAATGACAGTGAAAGTTTCAAAGAAGGTACATATGTTGAATTAAGCGGTGGGTATTTGATGGCATTTGCGGAGAAAGGACCGGAATCTTGTAATTGTCACCTGGCTGATGCCAGGAAGGGAACCGGTGATGTACATATAAATTTATGCACCAGGAATAATTTGCAGGCAGCAGACAATAATTTTTCACTTATTGTTGAGATCACACCTTCCTACAAAGATCTTCATCCACAGTATACAGATCTTTTGAAATCACTGAAAGGAAAGAAAGTACTTGTAAGAGGGTATCTTTTCTATGATTATGAGCATAAACAAAATTCTGTTAATTATTGTACAAAATGTAACGGAAAAAGTGTCTGGAGAAAAACCTGCTGGGAGATTCACCCGGTTACTTACATCGCTGGTTCAAAATGAAGAAACAACGATATAAGGTTACAACGCGTCTAATGATTACTTTTTTTTATGCCTTCGGGATTTCAGCGGGGTACCAACCCGGCGAAGATTCCGTCAAAAGCCAGACGGAGAAGTGAGGACCGGAATATAGATGTTGAATCTGGATCAGAAATAAAACCGGTCCGAACGGCTCGTCTGGCTTAGGAATCGAGCCGATAGTGGGTCGCTGAAAACGAAGACGATCAAATGAAGATTGGATAATTGCAAATTATCCAAAGTTCCGGGCGGAATTACAAATTCCGCTCAGCATCGGGTATGTGGAACTGACAATAACCGTTGTTTGCAGAAACGTTGAAAAATTTTCCGTTTACTGCCTTAAGGGATATTTCCTGAAATGATAAAATGTACCACAATCATACCTGTAACGGGCCTGTAACGTTCAATCCTTATTGCCGGAATGGTAAAATAACGGTACCGGATCGTATACTCTGGGACAATTGTCTTGATAATACGGACAAATTTCCATATCTTTGTGAGAAATTCCTGAAAATGACTGTCAAAACAAAATCGAAATCTGTTCTCCAGACCTATGAAAAACACCTGGACGACCGGTTCTGGATGGTGGAAGAAGCTGCATCCGGAATCCCGGCTTCTGCAGTATTTGACCTGATCCAGATGACCCACCTGAACAAAAGCTTTTTTGCCGGGATGCTTAACCTTTCCACGAAAACCCTCGACCGGTACCGCCAGGGTGGAAAGCAGCTCAATGCTGCATCCGGCGAACTGATGCTGAAACTTCTCTCCCTATTTAAAAAAGGAGAAAAAATATTCGGCAATTCAACCGAATTTCAAAAATGGATCGAAAAACCTGCTTACGGGTTGGGGTTAAAAGTCCCGAAAGAGCTGATGCGGACCTCCGCCGGCATAGATCTTATCATGGAAGAATTGATAAGGATTGAATACGGTTATATTGTCTGACTATGAAAATTTACCGCATGGTTCTGGAAGGGTATCAAGACAACTTAAGAGCACCCGGGGCTCCCGGTCGATGGAATTCCACAGGGAAAATGGTTATTTATGCTTCTGAATCCCGTTCTCTTTCTTGTCTGGAAAATATTGTACACAGGTCAACCGAAGGTTTGATACGGAATTTCTTCATCCTCGTCCTTGAAATCCCTGACAGGATCCAGACGGAAACATTAAAATCAGACCAATTGCCCGATAACTGGAATTTTCCCTATAACTACCAACTTTGTCAAAGGATCGGTGATGAATGGATCATCAGTAATCAAAGCTGTTTGCTGAAGGTACCCTCTGCCATCATTCATCAGGAATTTAACTATATGATTAATGTTAAACATCCTGATTTTACAAGTATTCTGATCAGGGAAAAAGAAAAATTCCTCTTTGATCCCCGGATTTTTTCCTGATCCTGAAATAGCACATTCCGCTTTTTTGGTCTCCAGGGAAAACACAGGTTGAATTATTTTCCTCTTTCCTGTAATAATTTTAATGTATTCTCGTATTTATTAAGATTGATTCTACTTTATACGAACATGAAAAGTGCCATCATAAATATTCTTTTTTTATTTTCGCTCCTTTCAGTGGGATGCACCCAAAACACCACAAAAAAAATGGAATTCAAGAAACTCACACCAGAAGAAGAACGGGTTATTGTCTATAAGGGAACTGAGGCCCCGTTTTCCGGAAAATACGAAACGTTCAATGGGAAAGGAGTCTATGTCTGCAAACGTTGCGGCAATCCTTTATTCCGTTCCGAAGATAAATTCGATGCCAAATGCGGCTGGCCCAGTTTTGATGATGAGATTCCCGGCGCCGTGAAGCGTGTTCCGGATGCAGATGGTATGCGGACAGAAATCGAATGTGCCAAATGCGGTGCTCACCTGGGTCATGTTTTTCTGGGAGAAGAATTCACACCGAAAAATACGCGCCATTGCGTGAATTCCATATCTCTTGATTTCAAACCCGCGTTACAGGCCGTGAAATCTGAGGCGGTTAATAAAAATGATACGGCAATCTTTGCCGGCGGCTGTTTCTGGGGGGTTGAATATTATATGAAGAAATCAAAAGGCGTGAAATCGGTGACCTCGGGATATACCGGTGGACATAAGGATCATCCTACCTACGAGGAAGTTTGTTCCGGCAAGACTGGTCATTATGAAGCCGTCGAGGTTGTTTTTGACCCTGCACAAACAAACTATGAAACTGTTGCAAGACTTTTTTTTGAGATCCATGATCCTACAGAATGGAACCACCAGGGTCCTGATTTTGGTGAACAATACCGTTCGGCCATCTTTTACAGGAATGAAGACCAGAAACAGGTCGCCGAAAAATTAATAAAGCTTCTGAAGGATAAGAGATTTAAGGTCGTCACGGAAGTGAAAAAAGCCTCCGTTTTCTGGAAAGCAGAAAATTATCACCAGAATTATTACGAGCATAAAGGCACATTACCCTATTGCCATGGCTATGTGAAGCGGTTCTGATTCCTTTTATTTATCGAGGATTACTTTCTTTGTCATTGTGCCGGCATCCGATGTCACCTGAACAAAATAATACCCATTAGGGTAAGCGGAAAGATCAATGTTGTATTGTTGACCTGCACTTACGACATTCGAAAAAATCGTCTTACCGGTAAGGTCCATCACCATCAGATCATCAACTTTGCCCGCTGATTCACCGGGAATTATGGTAAGCAGCCCCGTGGTAGGATTGGGATAAACAAGAAAGATGCCAGCATTGTTTGTAGCAATCCCGGTTGTTCCGTCCTGCGATACTGTCACCTGTTGGGGAGTTAACCCTGTAACTGTAACGGTAATAGTAGCAATACGCGGAAGGCCTGAATTAGCGGTATAGGTGGCCGTAAGTATTCCGTTCTCGGTACCGGATGGCGTCACGGTACACCAGGATGCATTACTAACAGCCGTCCAATTGGAATTTGAGGTTACATTAAAGTTGGTAGTTCCTGCTATAGACGATACATTCTGATTGGAAGGCGTTACATTCAGTGTCGGAGTAGTACCAATCACCGTAAACGAGGCAATCATCGTGGTGGGGTGATGCATGCAGTAATAATTATAGATTCCTGTCACGGTTGCATGATATTCATAAAAGGTATTGGTTGCGTCAATCGGCTGATCCCATGTCAGGGCGCCTGCCGGAACTGAGGTCGATGTTGTAGTATGTACGCCACTGACCCAAACCCAACGGATCGTATCACCGACATTTACATTTGAAATGGAAGATGGCGCGAACTGAAAGTCCGCAACCGTTACCACCCATTTTGTGGAAAATCCACTGAGACTGAAAATCATAACGAGTAAAGCAATCAATGAACCCGTCATGTATGATGTATTTGTTTTCATTTGTAATTTTATTTTTATAATTTATTTTTATTTAGACTAATTCCATGCAAAGATAGGGCAACAAACAAAAAAGTCAAGTGTTTTTCAATAATAATTTCTTGAAAGGATTGATTAAGGAAGGAATAACCGCCAAAGAACGGCCTGAATGGCCGGATTAGTCTGTGTTTTAAAAATCAGATTTCTTCAAACGACTGAATCAGCTCCGGTTCCATGGGTTCAATCCGTTCGAAATTTTTCCACTGGAAATCTCTCCTGTGACCATTGGCATCCCAGGAATAAACATTCAGGAACATCTTGCCGAAAACAAGATCCGAGGAATCATAATATTTTGCAAAGGCCACCTGTTCGCCGGTTTTAATATCATTTCCGATCACCGATAGTTTCATATGAAGCCGGAATTTTCCTTTGCGTGCCTCGACTATTGCAGTTTTCAGTTTCCGGTTTTCCGGTTCATCCAGGTTGATATCATAATAAAGGATCCGTTCCAGGTCGGGAAGTTCTCGCTGGCCCTGGAAAGCCCTGATCCGTGAGTTGTTTTCGATGGTCCATGCTTCAAACCGGCCATCCAAATCGATGATCGACCGGCCTTTGTTTCCGAGCCTGATGGAGAGCCAGAAATTTTTATTCCGGTGGCGGATGTAAAGCTTTTTTGTAGAGAAGATGTCGTTGGGACGCTTGATCACATAGTATACCAGCAGCCCTGAAAACATGGCTGTGAAAAAGATCGAGATGGCCGACTGTATCATCACAATTGTCCTGCCCAGGCTGGTTATAGGATGAATGTCGCCAAACCCGATGGTATGGAAAGAAACAATGCTGAAATAAATGGCCTGTGCGAAATCCACCTTTTCCGTCACCGGTTTTGAATACGGTGTCAGTGATATGCTGTCGGTTACATAATACCAATAGGCGAAAAACAGGATAAACAGGGCGTAACAGCAAAATGCCAGAAAACAAAAACGAAGGAACTCACGGGTCTTGATCGAAAAATTCATGCGCATGTGATCGGTTTTTTGTTCCTTCAAAGGTACAAAACAGAATCACTTTTTCTCGGCAGTCGCGTTGAGTTGTTGTATTTTAATTCTATCCTTAGCAGTGAGACCAGAAATTACCTGGATGTTAATTCCGTCGGATAAGCCGGTTTTAATCTGCCGTTTTTCAAATTTCTGGGGGCCGGTTTCCACCTCCACAAAGGTTGAATCACCTTCAAACAAAAGATCACCTTCACGGATTGCAAGAACTTTATCTTTCTTTTCCAGGACGATATCGGCATTCGCGCTATAGCCGGCCCGTATGAACTGGCCTTCCTTCAGGTTCACATCGGCTTTGATCTCGAACTGTACGGCGCCGTTTTCCACAATACCCTTGGGAGAGATGTATTTTAAGGTAGCCTGGAAGGTGTCATTTTCAATGGCCCCAATGGAAAGTAAAAGTCCCATCCCCGGCTTGATCTTCCCGACTTCCGTTTCATCCACCTTACCCTGGAAGATCATATCTCTCACATCCGCTACCGTGGCGATGGTGGTTCCGGCATTGAAGTTATTGGCTTCAATGACACTGCTTCCCACTTTTATTGGAATATCAAGGATCATTCCTTCGATGGTGGAAGTGATCAGGGTATTGGTCACTTTCCCTGATTTTTTATTCACTCCTTCGCGAATCAGTTCCAGGTTGGCTTCGGCAGCGTCCACTTCCTGCCTGGCATTTTTATAGGTCACCTGGATAGCCTGGAATTCCGATTGCGCTACAACCCCTTCCTTAAAGAGTTTGTCCTCGCGGTCAATGTTGATCTTCGCATCGTCAAAAGCAATCTTTGCCCTGTCAAGCCTGCCTTCCGCGTTGTTCAGGTTTACCAGGTCGGGGATGATCCTGATTTTGGCAATGTTCTGCCCTTTTTTAACATTCTTGCCCGCTTCGATATAAATATCTTCCACAATCCCCGATACAACCGGCTTGATCTCTATCTCTTTCCTCGGAACTACTGAACCCGTTGCAACTGTTTTGCGTATGATTGAGGTATAGAATGGCTTTTCCGTTTTGTAAATGACGGGTTTTTGTTTTGATTTGTTATAAAGATAGACGATGGTTAGGAGGAAAATTCCAAGGATGATTACCAGTGCTGCGATTTTGAGTATTTTCTTCATAAGAGTTGTAATCGGTTATAATTAATTCATAATTCGTATTTCATAATTCATAATTTTACTCGTATCGCAGGGCATCAATCGGCTTCACAGCAACTGCTTTCCTTGCAGGTATGAATCCCGCGAGCGCGCCCGAAACGACAAGGATGCTCAACGCCATAATGGCCACCTTAAAATCCACCCCGGGATGAACGAACATTTCGGTATTGGCGCCAGAGGAAGATAACAGGTAATTGATAAGTTCGAGGAGGCCCACCCCGATCACCAGGCCGAAATACCCCGCAAAGGTGGTCAATACCACCGACTCAGTGATGATCTCGCTGATGATATTAAGAGGTGATGCGCCCAGGGCCCGCTGTATGCCGATCTCTTTGGTCCGTTCCTTCACCACCACCAGCATAATGTTACTTACGCCAATAACGCCGGCCAGCAGGGTGCCGGTTCCCACGATCCATACCAGCAGCCGGATCCCGAAAAACAGTCCCTCCATCTTATCATATTCTTTTCTCAAATTGAAATGACCGATTGCATCATCATCCGATGGAGCCACCGAATGCCTCTTTTTCAGAACATCAATGGCTTTCGTCTCCACGACATCCACCGGGATTTCATCTTTTGCAGTAATATTGAAAAATCCAACGGTATTGCCATAATTGAAGGTTCGCTGGAGTGTTGTAAAGGGCATATGGATCCGCTGATTATCCTGGGATGCTTCTTCCCCATTACGTTTCGATTTAAAAACCCCGATCACCATAAAATAAACTCCGTTGATCTGGATATATTGATTGAGCGGATTTTCATCTTTCTCAAAGAGAATATCCACAACCCGCTGACCAATCACTACTACTTTTCTTTTTTCTTTCAGGTCCAGGTCATTCAGAAAACGCCCTTTCAGCATGTTGACCGGGTCAATGCTATTGAAAACCGGGTAATCGCCGAAAAGGGAAAACTGGCCTGCTTTGAGTTTCCTGACCACATTGCTGCTTCCGTTATATCCTCCCACGTTGGTCCGGGGTGCAAGATACCTGATCTCCGGTATGGCGTCCTGAAGCGCCCGGATATCGCTGTTTTCGTATTCAAACCTCCTTCCCCTCGGAAATCCCTTATAGGAAACGGAGGTCTGTTGTGCCCAGATAAAGACGCTGTTGGTGGCCATGTCACCGAAATTCTGCGTGACGCCATTCTTCAGCCCGGTGCCTGAACCCAGCATGATCACCAGCATGAAGATTCCCCAGAACACGCCAAAGGCAGTGAGGAAAGTCCGGAGCTTGTTTTTCCGCAACACATGGTAAATTTCCTGCCAGCGATCAAGGTCAAACATAATTCGTAATTAATTCTATTCGTCCCGTAACGCATCCACGGGTCTTACTTTTGCAGCATTCATTGCCGGGACAAAACCTGCAACCGCACCTGCGACGATGAGGAGAATGGTTGCGCCTATGGCAATTGAAAAATCAGCTTCCGGGTTTTTGAAGAAGTCCGTTGCAGGCATCTTGCTTGAAACCAGCTCCAGTAATCCAATGCCGAGCACCAGTCCGACATATCCTGCGAAACCGGTAATCACGATGGCTTCCTGGAGAATCAACCCGATGATGGAATTGGGTGATGCCCCCAATGCCTTCCGTACGCCGATCTCCTTTGTACGCTCTTTCACCACGATCATCATAATGTTACTCACGCCTACCACTCCCGCGATGATAGTTCCGATACCTATGATCCAGATAAATAAACGAATCCCTGCAAACAAGGCGGTGAATCTTTTTACATCTTCATTTTTATTCCAGATCTCTACGGCCCGTTCATCTTTGATGTCATAAGTGTGGCGGCGGGAAAGAAGGGATTTGGTATTATTCACCATGGATGTGGCCTGTTCGGGAGTAGCTGTTCCGGTTGTAAATGAAATCTGTTGGATGACATTATCCCCGTTAAAGATCTTCTGGGCAGATGAAATCGGGATGTAGATGCGTTTTTGCTCATTGTCATTCCGGCTGAAATCCCTGAATATCCCAACGACCTTGAACAAAACCCCGTTCACGGTGATGTATTTGCCCATGGCTAGCGTATCCTTCCCTTTGAACAGTGCAGATTTAACCTTTTCACCGATCACGGCAACCTTGCGAAAATCGCGGATGTCGATGTTGTTGAGAAATCGCCCCTGTAGGATCTCAATCTCTTTGATGTACCCGTAATCGGGATGACAGGGCGAGATGAAAAACGAACCGTATTGATTTTTGTAGGAAACGAGGTTATTGCCGAGGAACAGTCGTGCCGAGATGCGATCATGGCCCTTGATAGTGGTGTTCAACGAATTGTAATCTTCATTGGTGAATTTGATATTGCGTCCTGTTTTGAGTCCTTTATACTTCATACTTGTTACCCCGCTGGTGATCCATACACCATTGGTAGCGCCTCCCTTGAATTGTTCCGCAACGCCATTTTCCAATCCCTTTCCCGAACCGAGCAGTACCACCAGCATGAAGATCCCCCATGCCACGCTAAACCCGGTGAGAAAGGTTCGGAGCTGGTTCTTCTTCACTGTGCTGAAGATTTCCTGCCATTTGTCAAGCTCAAACATCTTTATCGTAATTCGTAATCTGTAATTAATTTTGAACTATCTCTGTGATCATGCCGTCTGTAATTCTTATGGTCTTTTGCGTGCGTGCGGCAATATCGTGTTCATGTGTAACGATCATCATGGTGATTCCTGTACGGTTGATCTCCTGGAGAATGTCCATCATTTCGAGGGAAGTGACGGAATCGAGGGCGCCGGTGGGCTCATCGGCGAGGATGACTTTGGGTTTTGTGATCAGTGCGCGGGCAATGGCAATACGCTGTTTCTGCCCTCCCGACAATTCATTGGGGAGATGATGTGCCCATTCCTTGAGTCCCATTCTCTCCAGGTATTCCATGGCGATGAGATTTCGCTTTTTACGGCTTACCTTCTGATAATACAGGGGCAGCGCAACATTTTCCATGGCATTCTTGAAGGAGATCAGGTTAAACGACTGAAAAACGAATCCCAGCAATTGGTTCCGCAAGGCGGCGGCTTTTCTTTCATTAAGTTTCCGGATGGCTGTTCCGTCGAGGTGATATTCCCCGGAATCATAATTATCAAGGATTCCAAGGATATTCAGTAAGGTGGATTTCCCGGATCCCGATGCGCCCATCACCGAGACCATTTCCCCGGCTTTTATTTCCAGGTCGATCCCTTTCAGCACATGTAGCTTGGATTGGCCCATAACATATGATTTATGAATTTTCTTTATGTTGATCATGTCATTCATTAATAACTTTCGACAATAACGCAAATTAGACTCATCTATTTGCCAAATGTTACACCTTCGATTCAAAAATCACAAATCTTCTGATCCAAAATTGCTTAATATCTAAGGAAAAAGGAAATGTTTTCGTTCTGATCCCTTGAATTGTCGATGAAAGCGGTGATTCCGGGGGTTATTTCAGGGGCAGGTTCCTTATGTTCTTTCTTTTGATGCCTCTTTTAATCTTCCTTTATCCTTCTATTCAGGTTTCTTTCACCGCTAAGGCGCGAAAAAGAAAAGTCAATAAGACGCAGAACTATCGTCACGAAAACCACTGCTTCATAACAGGAACGAGATAAGCATAAATTTCCCGGATCAATTCAGCATACGTCTTATAGGAAGTTATTCCAACCTGTTTCAGGAACAGCCAGGTTCCCTCGTAACCGAAGCCGATTAGTTGTAATGCCAGTCCCATCAGGAATATCCCGAACCCAGCGATGACCAGGAAGGCGAAGATATATCCAACTTTCCCGATATCGGATTTGGTCTTTTGATTGTCGCCCGCGCCGGTGAAGGTCCTTTTTGTCCAGGCATGTTTTGTTTCTTCCAGAGTAGAGCAGATATGAAACGCGAGCGTTGCCCCGATGAAGCCATCAAACCAGGGGAACCAATCAGCCGGGATGGCGGGCCTTACCAATACTGCTATAAGGGTGAAAGTGGGCAAATAATAGGGCGCCAGTCCGATGAGCAGGGTTCCAAATTCTCCCCCGAAATTTCCCGAATACTGTACCTGCCCGCCACGCTTTGACGTCACAATGAATTTATGAATCCTCCGGAAGAAAAGCAACGCTAACAGTGCGTGGGTAAGTTCATGTTCGAAAGTGGAGATGTAGGGAATCTTTTTGATCACGGTGAAATAAACCGGAATGCCGGTAGCAAGACCGCAAATCAGCGGGACCCAGAGATCCTTATCGCGGGCGATGACCAGCAGTGCGTCCCAAAAGGCCAGGGCCGAACCCGGAATGATGAAGAGTGCAATTAATCCCAGCAGGAAACGCATCTATGTAATTGACAATTGAAAATGGATAATTGATAATTAAAGTCACAGAGTCACAAAGTTGCATTAATTCGTAATTCGTAATTGTTTTTTGTGCATTTCAAAGATGAAGCTCCCCGACTCAAGAGTCGGGGTATCTGGTTAAAACAGTTTTAATTGACTACTATGTATTTTTTTATATTCTTTCTCTCTACCTTGGCTTTGAACATATTTTTTTATTACATCTTCATTGCCATATTGACCTACCGTGTTAATGTAATACCCACTTGTCCATATTGCTCCTCCCCACAACAATTCTTTTACCTCTGGATGAAGCCTTTGTATTTCTTTAGACGTTATCGCCTTTATTATTTGTACAAGTCGATAGGGCGCAAGTATTGGTATCCCCTGTATCAAAAAATGAACATGATCATTATCCACCCCTATCTCCAAAAAAAATATCTCATATCTTTCTTCTATGCCCTTGCATGTTTCTTTCAATGTCTGTTCGACTTCATCAGAAAATACTTTTCGTCTATATTTTGCTGGACATACAAGATGATAAAGCAACAGACTTTTATTATGACTCTTCACAATATGTTCGCTCATACTGTAAAGATATTTTTTATTTTGACCCCGACTCTGGAGTCGGGGAATTTATTTGATTAAACTGAGTAATCTGTTCTTGGATATCTGTGGTAACGAAATCCCAGGAACTAACCTGCTGATATTCCTGATGGCTTTGCAAACTGTTTTTAAAGCTTGTTCTTGCACGGACTATCTGATCTCTG
>Ga0224525_1000642_pt1 | contig 15472 bp, 14 predicted proteins | sample CFST100metaG_FD_179874 | JGI IMG/M metagenome (GOLD analysis project Ga0224525, IMG submission 179874) | Peat soil microbial communities from Stordalen Mire, Sweden - C.F.S.T100 | ecosystem: Environmental > Terrestrial > Soil > Wetlands > Peat | place: Sweden: Norrbotten County, Stordalen Mire...
TTTCGGAGAAGGAGCCAAAACAATCTCCTGTACAGGAAAAGGAACCATCTGCAACATGGGTGCGGAAGTCGGCGCTACCTGTTCCTTCTTCGCCTTTGACGACAAGATGAAAGCCTATATGGAACTCACCGGTAGAGCGGAAGTAGCCGCCCTTGCCGCCCAGCATGCAGGCCTCCTCGACCCCGACCCGGAAGTCCTGAAAGATCCTGCAACATATTACGATCAATATATTAAGATTGACCTTTCGGAAATTGAACCTTACATCAACGGTCCTTACTCTCCCGATGTTGCTCATCCAATCTCTGACTTTTCTGCATTTGTCAGAGAAAAGGGATACCCTGAAAAGCTCGAAGTTGGATTGATCGGCTCCTGTACCAATTCTTCCTATGAAGATATTTCCCGCGCTGCATCCATCGCCAAACAAGCTAAAGCAAAAAATCTGAAGGCCAAATCAGAGTTCATCATCACCCCCGGCTCCGAGCAGATCCGATTTACCTGTGAGCGGGATGGGCTGTTGAAATTATTTACCGACATTGGCGGGATCATCATGGCCAATGCTTGCGGCCCCTGTATCGGACAATGGGCCAGGAACATGGACAACCCGGCCCGGAAAAACTCCATCCTGAATTCCTATAACCGGAATTTTGCCAAACGGAACGATGGCAATGAAAGCACACACAGCTTTATTGCCTCCCCCGAGATCGTCATGGCGCTGACACTGGCAGGAAACCTTCATTTCAATCCATTGAAAGATAAACTCGTCAATGAATCCGGACAGGAAGTCTTCCTGGAGGAACCCATCGGAGTAGAATTGCCGCCGAAAGGATTTGACGTGGAAGATACGGGTTACCTGGCGCCTCCCCAAAACCCTGATGAGATCGATATCCTGATCAATAGCGATTCACAACGCCTGCAGTTGCTGGAACCCTTTGCTCCATGGGACGGCAAGGACATCACCGGGATGCGGCTGCTGATAAAGGCAAAAGGAAAATGCACCACCGACCATATCTCCATGGCTGGCTCCTGGCTGAGATTCCGCGGCCATCTCGATAATATCTCCGATAACCTCATGATGGGGGCCATCAACTTCTTCAATGAAAAATCAAATGCCGTAAAAAATGCGGATACTGGTGAATACGGAGAAGTATCGAAGACTGCCAGGTATTTCAAAAGCAAATGGATTCCTACGATGATCGTCGGGGATGAGAATTATGGCGAAGGATCCTCCCGGGAACATGCAGCAATGGAACCAAGGCATCTCGGCGTCAGGGTGGTGCTTGCAAAATCTTTTGCCAGGATCCATGAAACAAACCTGAAAAAGCAAGGAATGCTGGCACTTACTTTCAGCAATCCGGAAGATTACAATAAGATCCTCGAAGATGACATCTTTGATCTTCTGGGGCTGACAACTTTTTCAACCGGTAAACCGCTGGTATTAATGATTCATCATACTAATGGTTCAGTAGAGGAGATCCTAGTTGCACACAGCTATAGCGAACACCAGATCCATTGGTTCAAAGAAGGAAGCGCACTCAATTATATGAAGAAAATTTCCAACATATAGATCATTCATCCTACAAATTTATCACTCATGAAAATCGATACAATTATCAAACAACTTTCTCCCCTTGCTGAAGAATCCTGCAAGATAGAAGAAAACCTCTACAAGGAATACGATGTGAAACGGGGGCTACGGAATGCCGATCATACAGGTGTCCTGGTTGGCCTGACAAAAGTCGGTAGCGTGGTTGGCTACGAAAAAGTCGACGACAAACTGGTAGCCGTCGACGGTAAATTGATTTACCGGGGCATTGACATCAATGACCTGGTACACGGATGCCAGAAGGAAAAACGGTTCGGTTATGATGAAACAGTGTTCCTTTTACTCTTCGGCAGGCTTCCCGGGAAAGAAGAACTGGAACGATTTACAGAAGGTATGGCAGAGTTGCGTTTTCTGCCGGAAAATTTTAACCGCGACATGATTCTGACCATGAAAGGAAAGGACATCATGAACATGCTTGCCCGTTCAATCCTGGCGCTATATACCCTGGACGAACATGCCGATGACACTTCGATCGAAAATATATTGCAGCAATCGATCAGCCTGATCGCCAAGTTTCCAACTATTGCAGCCTATTCCTATCATGCCATGCAGCACCTGATCTATTATGATACGCTTACAGTAAGGTATCCCGATAAAATGCTGAGTACGGCAGAAAACTTCCTGTATATGCTGAAAGGAAACGAATATACCCCGCTCGAAGCAGAGCTGCTTGACCTCTGCCTTGTCCTCCATGCCGAGCATGGCGGCGGTAACAATTCAACCTTCACAACCCGGGTGGTCAGCTCCAGTGGAACCGATACCTATTCTGCCATCGTCGCTGCCATCGGATCGCTGAAAGGACCCTTGCATGGCGGCGCCAACATCCAAGTGGTCGATATGCTGGCCGACATCAAGAATCATGTCAAGAACTGGTCGAACGAGGAAGAATTGGCCGATTACCTGCGCAAGATCCTGAACAAGGAAGCTCACGACCGCTCAGGCAAGATCTATGGTTTCGGGCATGCAGTCTACACCGTTTCCGACCCGAGGGCATTGCTCCTGAAAGAAAAAGCACGTTTGCTGTCAAGGGAAAAAGGGAGAGAAGCGGAGATGGTCTTGTATGAAGCCATTGAGCGAATCGGACCAGAGATATATTATGAATTCAAAAACACAAAAGACAAGCTGATCTCCCCAAATGTCGACTTCTATTCCGGATTTGTTTATGAATGTCTGAAAATCCCCAAGGAACTGTATACTCCATTGTTCGCCATCTCAAGGATCTCCGGCTGGTGTGCCCACCGTCTCGAAGAACTGATCAGCGGCAGGAGGATCATACGGCCAGCATACAAGGCTTTGACGCCTGATACGAGGTACCTGCCGATGAGTGAAAGGGATTAAACCGGAGGGAAGTATTTTCAGAAAGCGGAGGTCAGAGATCAGATTTCTGATTTCTGACCTCCGACTTCAGACTTCCGACTTCAGACTTCAGATATTAGTGTTTCCCCTCTTCTGCCTCCGGGCCCCGTAAGTGAATGATCAGTCCGTTGAGGAAGTTCCGGAGGATCTGATCTCCGGCTTCCATATACTTCGGATGACCCTCTTTGCGGAAAATAGCTCCCAATTCACTTTTTGTAATTTTAAAATCTACCAGGCTGAGGATTTGGATGATATCATCATCCCTCAGGTGAAGCGCTACACGCAACTTTTTTAAAATATCATTATTGGTCATCTATTGTTCTGTCAGTTTCTGTTTAGCTTCGTTGAACGCCCGTATAATTTCTTCCACAATTGCACCGGAACGCTTTACCTCATTCACAGCAGAGGGTAAGGCTATTATCCCTGGCGATAAACAATCGAAACCAGTGTCTTGTCATTGCCACCCATATTGACCGTCAAACCGTAAGGTTTATCATCCGGAATCTTAATCTGGGAATCACCAGCTTTACCAGTAAGTTGTTCGAGGATGGTAATTGCCTGGTGAACTCCTGTTGCGCCGGTAGGATGCCCCCACCCGATCAGTCCGCCGGTAGTATTAATGGGGAACTTACCATTGCGTGCAGTATGGCCCTCCAGGATGAAGTCAGCCCCCTTGCCGGGATCGGCAAGCCCAAGCGCCTCCACCGCCATCACACCGGCAATGGTAAAACAATCATGGATCTCCGCCGTTCCCACCTGGTTGATGGTGATCCCTGCTGACTCCAGTGCAGTCTTAATGGCCAGCTGGGTAGTAGAAAGTTCCGTTTGTTCAACAGGCTTCTTTGTCAGATCTTCCGCAACCTGTCCAAACCCGATGACTTCAATGGCCTGTTCTTTAGGAATGCCGATCCGTTTGAGGCCCTCCTCCGAAACTACAGCAATGGCCGAAGCTCCGTCCGATACTTTCGAACAATCAAAAACATTGAGGTGATCCACGAAACTCTTTCCATTGGGTTCCATCATGGCATGCGCTTCAAGGTCTTTGGTCGTATTGTGGTATTCCTGCGCAGTTGGGCAAAGGCGTGCATTTTCAATGGCATTCCGGTACCACCGGGCAAAGGCTTTGCGCGTTTTATCCCTTCCGTATTTTTCGAAATAGGCGCCTGCACGGTCGCTGAACTGTCCCGGGAAAAAATAGGCATGACCCTCTTTCCGGTCTTTGAACCAGCCCGCACCGGCCAGGATATCTGCTCCGTAAATGGCTTTCACAGTATTCTGCACTTCCACGCCTATCACCAGCACGACTTCGGCAGTCTCGGCAAGAACGTTTTTTATCCCCGTCATCAATGCCAGGGCGCCGGTAGCACAGGCGCCTTCTACTCGGATAGACGGCTTGCCTCTCAGACCTTCATCAATATAAGGGAAGAAGGCAGCCATGTTGGCCTGCTTGTTGAAACGGGAAGCCATGAAATTACCGATGACACATTCGTCTACATTCTTCGCTCCCCCGATCATCTTCAGCGTTCCCTGCCCGGCTTCTTTGATGTATTCCTCGAGTCCGGGACGTTCCTTCTTCGGATTGAATTCCTTGCGGCCGGTACCCATCGATACGGTACTGAACCCTGCTACCATATATACTTTTCTTCTTAGCTTTTTCATCTTTATCTCCTTTACTTAAGGTAATCATTAATTGGGCCATAGGCATGAAAGAAACCCGTGAGCAGCACTGTGTTCACATCATTTTCGTTGAATGCAACCTTGCTAGTGACAAGGTAAATGCCGATCTCCCGGGATTTCAGTGCACATGCTTTGGTCAATGCTGTACCAAGACTCTTCATATGCTTAATTTCGTTAAAATAAGCCTTCAGGATCTCTTCCTTCCCCGGATTGTTGACAATGCTTTTCCAGGGTTGAACTGCAGGCATTGGTTCCAGCCTTTCATCCACTTTCTCATGGAATTCAGCCACCATCCGGTAATCCTTTTTTTCCGGGTCAAATACGCCGATGACCTTCCCTTTTTCATATTTCAGGATGCCGTCTTTCTGTGAACCATCAGAAAACTGTCCGCCTTTGATGTTCAATGCAAGCATTTGATCCAGCAGGGGACAATGCAGGTCTTCTTCCTTCTGGTACGATTGCATGACGCTCATGATATAACTGCAAACATCCACCCCCACATAATCGATCAGTTGGAATATGCCCATCGGACGGATGAGGGCTTCCTGGCTGATCCTGTTTATCGCATAAACCGCCTCCACAAAGCCGAATTCCTTTTGTAGTTTCTCCACTTCGCGGGTGGCATGAAGGATATCCCGCATGAAATGACCGTTACCGATAAACCCGGCGACGTCGTTGGAAGGAACTATCACTTTTCGCAAGTTCTTTGCATAAGTCAGTGCGAATTCATGCACTTCCTTCAGGGTGTTCTTCGCTGGAATGACTTCTACCAATTTCTGAACGGCAGGAGGATTGTAAAAATGGAACCCGATGATCCGGCCTCCTAGTTTTGCCTTTTTATCCAGTTCCCCGATCGGGATCGAGGAGGTATTGGTGAAGAACCAGGGCTGGTGAGGGTTGTTTTCATTGAGGTAAGAAAAGATTTCAATTTTCAATTCCGGATCTTCCTTGATGGCCTCAAAGATCAGCAGGGATTCCAGCGATGCCTGAAGATGGGTGGAAGGCATGACCAGGGAAATCACATCCGAAACATACTGATCAATAATATCCGAATTCTCGATCAACGCGGGATGGTCCTTGTAAAAGGAACGCAACGCAACGATCTTCTTCTCGGCAGCCTTTATCACCTGGGTTCTCAGGTATTTCATCAGACCCCTGAGCACTTCATCCGACACATCGATGGCGTTGATAACAAACTTTTTTCCTCTGGTTTCAGGCTTCAGACTCAGATCCGCCATTTCAAGTGCCGTCAGGAGAAGAATACCGCTGCCCATTTTCCCGGCAGCCCCCAGCACCGATACATTTTGCATTCTTTCTTCGTAATTCATCTTTATTTTCTTTGGTTAACTTTTCACAACCTATCTGCCTGGAGTTTGCGTCTGATTTATATTCGTCGAATCTTCTATCTTTTGCCCTCAGGCCGGGCGGCCTCGTCATCGCAACGCAACTGCGTCTGGTGCAATCTCACTCTGTTCGATAGCACCAGCCAAGGTTGCTTATGCGACGACTGGTTTATTTTCATTCTTCATTTTTAATTTTTCATTTACTTAATCACCAGTTTGGTTTGCGTTTCTCCAGGAAAGCCATCATGCCTTCTTTTGTTGAAGGATAGTCGAACAGCTTGGAAAAAGCCTCTGCTTCCATCTTGCTGCCTTCCTGGAGCGGGATCTCGCGGCCTTTACGGATGATCTCTTTAGCTTTCCGGATAGCATGGGAACCGTTGGAAGCCATTTTTCTTGCGATTTTCATTACCTCTTCCATCAGGATCTCCGGGGCAACAACCTTTTGTACCAGTCCGGTGTGCAATGCTTCTTCCGCGGTGATCATCTCTCCCGTAAGGATCAAAAACAAGGCGTTGCCCATTCCGGCTATGCGCGAAAGGCGCTGCGTGCCCGCATACCCGGGGATAAGGCCGAGATTCACTTCTGGCTGTCCGAACTTTGCTGACGATGATGCAATCCTGAAATCACAGGCCATGGCCAATTCAAATCCACCTCCCAGCGCAAATCCGTTTACGGCAGCTATGACGGGTATTGCCATCTTTTCTAAGCGGAGGAAGGTCTTTTGTCCCATCTGTGAAAAACAGCAGGCCTGGTCAAAATTCATATTCACCATCTCGGAAATATCGGCCCCGGCAACAAAGGCTTTCCCTTCCCCGGTAATCACCAGGATCCGGATCGTATCGTCTTTCCCAATACTGTTCAATAGGTCATTAAACTCGGCAAAAAATGCAGAATTCAGCGCATTCAAAGCAGCCGGGCGGTTGACAGTAATGAGTGCAACACCTTCTGAAATTTCAACCTTTAGATTCTTGTACTCTATCATGGTTCCTGTTTTTAAGATGTCCGGCCGGATTTGGTAACGATCCGGTTTCCGATGTAAATCGTAAAATTAATAAAACCTATTCGATCCTTGCCCTTAGCGCCTTGATCTTTTCCTGCATCAAACGAAAGAACCGGTTCCGTTCTTTTGCTGAAGTGCCGCTGATCAGTGTGGATTTGGTCATCAGGATGCGGAGGTTGTTCTGAATCTGGTCGCAGAAAGAAGGGTTGCCAGTGATCAGTAAGTTGATGATGTTATAGGTCATGTAAGTACTTGCATTTCCGTCCATATAGGTGTAAATCGTATTATCGCTCAGTAGAACCTCGTTGAAATAGAGACGGTAATTGTTTGGGATTCCCTCCTCCGGTGAACCGTACATGAAGAGAAAACCCCGTTCCGCTTCCCGTTGAAGGTGTCTGACTAACTTCTCAAGCACATCACAAAGGTTAAGCGCGTCCGCTTTTGAAGCAAAGAATCCGCTTTCATAGCAATATTCGATCTGCCGGGTAACGCTGGTAAAAGTTTCTTCATTCCATAATTCGCTTACAGGAAGGGTATTGTATATTGAAAGAAGCTGGTAACCGATAGAATAAACATCTTCCGTGATATCGATCGAAAACTGCATGTCTTCATCCTCGCGTATTGGGAAAAGTGCCTTATGCCAGAAATAGAATTTAAATGCAGCGATCTCGGGGAACTGAAACAGGTGGAAGACCGGGATGTCCTTGGCGGCATAAATGACCTCTTTCTCCTTGCACTCTTTGAGTTTCCTGACCTCTTCAAGTATCGACCCAAGCCACATCGCCAGGGTGAAGTTTTTCTGGCCAATGGCCATGGAAGTAAAGACCACACTGTTACTTTCCACTCCCATCAGCGAATCGAGTGAAACATTGAAATGCCTGCAAATGGTCTTGATCTCTTGCATCGAAAGTTCTTTCTCTCCCCTGATCCTCCGGTATGCACTATCATAACTTATTCCCAGTAATTCGGAAATATCATGAACAAAAGAAAGGTTCGACGGAAGCCGTTGTTTGATCACCTGGAATAAAAGCTCCTGTGTTGTTTTTTCCTGATTCATGGGTGCAATATACAGCATTTTAGTGCAAAATACAACAATGGGTTGAACCATAGGCAATGAGGCGATATGAATTACATGCATAGAAAAATGCATTTTTTCATCTTATTTTATGCAAGAATTTCAATTATCTGTTTATTTTTGAAGAAAAATCATCTATGTCCAGTTCCGATCTTCGCTTAAAGGTATACAACTGCGATACCTGTCTTTTCAAGCTCACCAGTTGCCAGTACATGGAACCCTCGGAATTTGAGAAGCTCCGGAAAACAACGTCCCAGTTGCGTTTCAAAAAAGGCGAAGCGATCCTGAAGCAGGGAGCACGTGCCACGCACCTGGCCTTTCTGCAGAAGGGCATTGTCAAGTTTTATTATGAAGACGAAAAAGGGAAGAACCTGATCCTGACCATTACTAAGTCGCCTTCACTCATTGGCGGCGCTAATGTTTTCAACGAATCAATGAATCTTTTCTCGATCCAGGCGGTAGAAGACTGTGAAGTCTGCATGATCGACCTTGCGATGCTTAAGGAGATCGCTATGGCAAACAACCGTTTCCTGATGAAGCTCCTGGAGCTAGTCACCGGCATGTTCAAGGATTCGATTCTCAACTTTATAAACCTCGCCCACAAGCAGGTGAACGGTCGAATCGCGGATGTCATCCTCTATCTTTCCGGTTCGGTTTACCAGAGCCAGCAGTTCACCCTCACCCTGACCCGCAAGGAGTTATCCGAATTTGCCGGTTGTTCCACCGAAAATGTCATCCATACCCTCTCCCGTTTCCATCGCGAAGGTATCCTCAACGTCAAAGGAAAATCAATTGAAATCAACGATTTTGACCGGCTGCAGAGGATTAGTAAAGTGGGATAAGGCAGTAACATCTTAATTCTGGAATGCTGGAATGCAGGAATGCTGGGTTCTGGTATTTAGGAAATTCATTTTTCACTTTTCACTAATTAATTATATTACCTTTCCCCATTTCGTCCGATTAAGGGATAAGTTGTTTTGAAGCAATTAAAACAATTGATCAGGCATGAGAGGGAATACCTGTTATATCTTGTGGACACGAAGAAGGTTTCTCAATCCTACCAGAACCAGGCAATTAATGCGATAAAGTTTTATTATGAGCAGGTACTTGGAAGGCCAACTCATACTTATTATCTCCAGCGGCCAAAACGCGAGAAAAAACTTCCTTCCGTAATGAGTGAGGAAGAGGTAGTGCGTCTTTTAAAGCAGATCAATAATCTGAAACATAAAGCTGCATTATCTCTTATTTATTCTGCCGGATTAAGGGTTGATGAGCTGATAAATCTGAAAATCCCTGATATAGATTCTTCCCGGTCTCAGATCAGGGTCAATAAGGCTAAAGGGAAAAAAGACCGTGTGACGTTATTATCATCAAACATTCTGAAACTCCTACGCGAGTACGTCAAAGAGTACAAGCCAAAAGAATGGTTGGTTGAGGGACAATACAAGGGGCAATATAGTACAGGAAGTGTTGAGTCCGTTTTCAGGAAGGCGAAGAAGGCAGCAGGTATAAAGAAAAAAGCTTCAGTTCACACTTTACGACACAGTTTCGCCACGCATTTGTTGGAGAGGGGAACGGATCTGAGATACATACAGGAGCTTTTAGGCCACCAAAGTTCCCGTACAACGGAAATTTATACACATGTAACAGAGAAAGGGTTTAAGAAAATAATAAGCCCTTTCGATAATCTGGATTTATAAATATTTACAAGTTCCGGTTAAAAGGGAGACATTTCTTCATATATTCGTTACTTCAATATATAGTCCTGATGTTTATGGTCAAGAGTAGTACATTGATCTTTCTGGAAAGTTTCGTTCGATTTTTCACATTATTTCTATGCGGATAACCTCAATAGGGAACATTAGTTTACCCACAGACTTCATGTCGGATAACCTCAACTTTCATATGAAACCAAGGTCAATATAACATCAACCCATAAGTTTGCACAATCGTTAGGTATAATTTTTATTTTTCGCTATGAAAAAAACACTTCTGCTGCTTACTTATTTAATGCTTGCTTTATTTGCTCGTTCACAGTGTGCCTATACCCATGAGGGGAACTATACTGGTAAAATAATAGACAATACTGCATATCCATTTCCGAGTTGGATTGTAGCCGTGGACTCTGTAACCTTCACTTTACATAATTTCTTTGGCGCACCTTTTACTTGGGAAAATTGCGACGATTCGATTATCGGCTTAATGAATTGTGAAAATGATTCTGTTTCGTTCAGTCATGTTTTATATGTAATTGATATTTGGGATTTGGTCGAATTCTATGGTTCAGGTAAATTTGTACAAGACACCCTGATCACAGATATTACTTCTGTTCTTTGGAATCAAAATTATACTGATACAAATTATTTTCACATTGTCTATAACCGCATCCACTTGGGGATTAAATCGAGCTCTTTAGAATCTGTTAAAGTCTACCCTATTCCAGCTACAAATACACTTTCATTAATTTTACCATCTGACGAAATCATTGATCATGTTTGTTTTTATAATAAGCTTGGTCAACTTGTTCTTACAAGTCATGAGAAAAATATTATTAATATTAATTCCATCGTTCCTGGATTTTATATCTTAACAATTACAACCAACACAAATAGTCTTTACAAAACCACCTTTATAAAAAAATAAAAACTATACCTAACAAGCCGGCAGCCGACAAGCCGGGGCAGTTGGTTAAGCAATGTAAGTAGATCTAATAAACATGCAAACACAAATCAAACATAAACTCTGCTAAACCCCGCACTGCGGCTGCCTGCGGGGCGTTAGGCAAAATGAAAATTTATGAAAACATTTCTTTTTTTACTCTCTTTTTCAGTTGTAATACTATGTTCTTTCACCCAATGTCGTAAATGTTCTGAAACACAGCAACAAACACAATTTTTAACACCTGAAGAACGTAATATTATTCCATATAAAACTAATGATTCAGTGGTGTTTACATGTTTATCCACTAACTTATCCTATTCTTTAAAAGTCCTATATCGAACAGATACCTTTAATAGATTTTATGAAAATGGCCCTGCAAGTTCTGAAAATCATTATTGTGGAGGAAACTTCTATTTGAGTGAAGTCATTGTGGTACAATTTGTGACTTACTATTGCACCATTTTTCAAACAATGTCTGATAAGTTTAATCAATATTTTGAGAAATCATTAGATATTGATTTTGGTATCCCAAATGGAAATATGGTAATTGGGTTTAATGGCAATTTTAAATTTGATTCCGATTCAATCTTTAATGGGAGAGAAAAAATCGCTGGGTATTACAATTCTTTACAGCTTGGTCCACGAACATTTCTGAAGGTCTATGAGTTGGAAAGTAGTGCAAGCGGCCACGGTAATAATGAATATTTTAAATATGGTTATTATTCGCGTCAGTACGGATTTGTCGGATTTAAAACTGATCTAGGTAATATTTGGTATTTAAATTAAAAATATTTTCACTTTGCCTAACGAGCCTGTAACCGCAACAAAAATAAAGTATTGCTTCTTTGCGAAGAATATATCGTTGCTGCGGTTACATGCGGGCCATTATGCACCACTTTAATTATAAACCATGATATTAAGTGAGCAAGAATATTTAACATACTTGAAGGTTCATATTGAACTTTTATTTTATTGTTATTGTAAAATGAAGGGAATAAAAGATGGTCTATCTTTTGAAAAATTCATTAGAAAGCCGTTTAATACAAAGGTTGAAGCGAGAAACTTCTTTAATGAGAAACCGGAACTATTGGATTCTTACCTTACCGAAAATCATAAACTCACTTCAATAGAAAAAAATATTTTGAAAGGGTTTAAATTGAAACTATCAAGTAAATTTATAATTCTAAAACAACTGAGTAAATATGCGATCTTTATGGATGTAAACTCTGAAAGGTTCTATGCTGTGCTAGCTTTATCGGATACCTTCCAAGATTTATTGAAATCATTTCCAGTACTTATTACTGCGACAATTCTTCCTTTTAACGGGAAAATCATTTACGACGGATTTATGACTAAAGAAGTCTATATTGGCAAAAACATGGAAAATAATCTTATAGCTCAATATAACACTGCAAAAGAAAACAATGAAATTATAAAAGAAATTGTATTTAAAAATAATTAAAGCGGTGCATAACAAGCGGGCAGCCTGCAATGCGGGGCAGTTGGTAAAGAAAGGCGATCCTGGCTACTGAACATGAAAACGAAAATCAAACATAAACTCAGCTAAACCCGCACTGCGGCTGCCGGCGGGGCGTCAGACTGTCTAAAAACTAAAGTTATCTCATGGAGAATCGAATATTTGTACTTTCACTCGGACTCATGGTCGAATATTTGAAGCTATAAACTGAGTTTTGAGACAGACTGGCGTTGGGGGTAATAATTTTTAAAAATGACAATGCTAAAAACAGATAACTGGGAAACATCTACCAAAAGGTTTGTTGCATTCTTAGATATTATGGGTTTTAAAGATCTAATTTCCAGAAAAACCCATTCTGAGATCTACGATTTATTAAATGACCTTTCAAAAATAATTGAGAAGGTAAATTCACCATCTGAAACCGCTGTACTAACAGGGAAATCTGCATATTGTGTCAATTTCTCAGATTCAATAATTATTTTCTCGCAAGATGACACAATGGAATCCTTATTAACTTTTACTGCATGTGTCTCTTATTTATTTGGAGGGGCAATTGCTCGTTCCATCCCTATCAAAGGTGCAATTGCATATGGTTTGGTAAGTCTTAATGAAACAAATCAAATTTATTTTGGTCAACCAATTATTGACGCGTATTTATTGCAAGAGGAGGTGTATTATTACGGTGTAGTTTTACATCATACTGTTGAAAAATATTTATTTGATCACCAGTCTTTAGATTCAAACCCATTTTTCATTAATTTTAAAACACCTTTAAAATCAGGACTTATAGATCATTTAAATTTAAACTGGATTACTGGATACGGAGTAGCAATTGAAGAAATACCTGGTTCTCCTAAAATCTTAGAAAAAATAGAATATTTTAGAACATCAGTTTCAGGTAATCCAAGAATTTATATAGATAATACAATTTCCGTTATAACTCAAAAATTACTACCCCCAACAAGCATGCAGCCGAGCAATGCGGGGCATCCTGGTTAAACAAACTGGTTATGGCTAATAGACATGAGAACGAAATTCGAAAATAAAATCTGCTTATGCCCGCACTGCGGCTGCATGCGAGGCGTTAGCGGTCATGCTAAGTGACTAAATAGATAAGTAAATGGTTTGAAAATTTTTTCATATCATTATTACCTCAGTTTATTAAGATGGGAGATCAAATAATTCAAATGACAAAAAAGGAATTGTCAAATATTAGAGAGTTTATAAATAACAAATCGATACTTCTAATGAAGTCCGAAAAAAGATCGTTTGTTAAAAGCGGTTTCGACATAAGTCATTATAGTGAAATAGAATATGCAGGAAGAAAATTCGTAATTATTAGTACTAACGTTTTTTATCAAATTTTGAATAGTGTTCTTATTGAAGCATGCGAAATATATCCTGAATATTTTGGTAAGGACAATGTTAACAAAGTACTTGAAGCACTTTATCAAATTGAAAATGTGGGCACTATGAATCGATTTTCTGATTTTTTAAAAACCGAACAATTTGCTTGGGTTTTGGAAATAGTTGATGAAAGAGTTAGTTGTCGGGTTTTAAGGGTAGAATTATTTAGACAAGTAGATAAATTTAAAAATGACGAGTCAAAGAATGAATTTACGGGTGGAATTTTTCATTCATTTAAACACTTTACATATAAAGGAATTCCCCTTTCAACGAAAAAGGAAAATAAAGAAATTAATCATCCTAAATCAATAATCGAATTTCTAATCCAAGGTTTCTTTTTTTCAGAATTGGAAATGAAATCTGAAAATAAATATGAGTCTAAAATGAATCTCCCAAATGGTAAGGGATTATTTTTTTCTTTTTACAAAGAGAATGTTACCGGTATTTATTTTGTCAACAGTGTAATTTTTAAATAAGAAAAGTTTAAGACAAATGAAGTTAATCAAAAGATAATTCGGAACATAATGGAAAACATAATAAAAGCAGTAAGCACAAATTTTGATCTACTCGATTTTTTATATGTTCACTATAAAATTCCAGATAAAAAAGAAGATAACTTTTTTTTCAATGCTGAATATATTGAAAATAAAGATGATGTAGATTTGGACTATATTAAACTTCATCCTAATGAATTTAATTGGGAAACATTATGTTATAATTATTATATACCTTGGCTTGAAGACCTTATTGATACTCACTATCATAAAATAAATTGGTTTCGAATTTCAGAAAATCCAAAAATTAACTGGGATGAGAAGTTATTAAATAAATATTGGGACAAGATACTAGTTAACTCCATAATTTCCCATTCTCAAATGTATTGGGATGAGAAATTAGTGCGATTTATATTATCAAAACACGACAAAGATTCAACAAAAATATTTTGGTTAGAAAAATTCTCAATTATACCCAATATAAAATGGAATCTGAAAATGATAATAGATTTTCCAACATCCTATTGGATTAGGGAGGTAATTAATGCTAACACACTAAAACTTAGTTTTGAAGATTTAAAAAAACATAAAGAACAACTTAACAGTGATATTTTTAAGTATTTACAAGTTTCTAGCAATCTATTATGGACAAATGAAACAATTCTAGAATTCAAAGAATTACTTAATTTTCAAATTCTAAGCAAAAGCAAGAATGTTGATTGGTCAAATAAAATCATTTCAACCTTTGAAAAGCATCTATATTTTAAAGAACTATCTAAAAATCATTTTATTCCACTTGATGAAACGATTATTTTAAAATATGAAAATAGATGGGAATTTGATAGTTTAAGTTCTAATTCGGGTGTTAAATGGAATTTAGGTCTAATAAAGACATTTATTAATAAAATTGACTTAAACAAAGTGCTACAATTTACTATTGATGGTGTTGATGAGAACTTTATACATGAATACAGAGATTACATAAATTGGGGAACAGGCTGCGGTAATTATACTTATAGTCCTGCTCCTATTTCCAGATACAAACATATTCCTATAAGTGTTCATACTCTAACTGAAAAAGCAACAGAATGGGAAGTTGGAGATTACGTTAAGCCTTATTGGTCTGAAAAACTTAGTGATATTGGAGAATGGCATCAATTTAGTTCTAATCAATTTTTAACAGCACTACACTTAGAAACATTTGCAGAAAAATTGTCATGGGATTTAATTAGTTCTAACCAATATCTGACAATAACAAATGAAATTCTTTTAAAATTTTCAGACAAATGGAACTGGCCAAAAGTATTAAATAGAAGTGATTTTAAGTTGGAACATTTCTATGCGATTCATAAATATTTGAATTTTGATATATTAAATGC
>Ga0224525_1000644_pt1 | contig 15447 bp, 16 predicted proteins | sample CFST100metaG_FD_179874 | JGI IMG/M metagenome (GOLD analysis project Ga0224525, IMG submission 179874) | Peat soil microbial communities from Stordalen Mire, Sweden - C.F.S.T100 | ecosystem: Environmental > Terrestrial > Soil > Wetlands > Peat | place: Sweden: Norrbotten County, Stordalen Mire...
ACATATTTTCCTTGGTTACTCGTAGAATAAATTTCAATTTTATATTTTCCTGCCGGCAATGTTTTATCTAATTCTGGGCCTTTTAAATAATAATCTCTACCATATGATTCATAATAAATTTGCCAATCAAAAGATGCTCCATCTAACTCTGCAACTTGATTTTCTATATCTCCATTTATTAAAAAAACTTTGGCAGAATATCTGCCATTTTCATTTGCTGGAGTTGGCACTAAAAGATTAATATATAAATCAAAATCTTTGTTTGAATCAATAAAATAATCTCTGGGTTTACCTTTTAGCTCATCATAAAACGCCTGAGAAATTTCAGAATTATTTATTTGGATATTTCCTGTTTTAAAATAAATAACTTGAGGCTGATGAGCAAAAGCTGTGCCAGCTATAGTTAAAAATAAAAAAATAATTACGTATCGAAATATTTTACGCATAATTTCTATCTTTTATGACTGCAACTACAAAGAGAACAGTCCATTCCACATTCACAACATCTAAAACACAAATAAGGCCTGCATGTGCATTTGTCTTGCTGGCTCATTGGCCTACCACATTTTTTGCACATCACAACAATTTTTGCTTTTTGAAATGATTCCTCTAATTCTTCTCTTGCCTGTCCAGAACCCTTATCGCTCTTAAACATTTTCCCATGTCCAGGAATTATCCAGTCTGCCATTTTTAAAACCATTTCTCTGCTTTCTTTCAATCTTTCAGGATTTGAAGCAAAAGTATCGTCATGCGGATTTTGGGGATAATTTTTGCTCCAAAAAACATCTCCGCATATTGCAACAACACCATTATCTGTATTTACAAAAAGAGTTATGCTTGTATAATCGTGGCCGGGAGTATGAAAAATTTGAATATTGTTTGTAAAATTTTCTGGCCATTCTTCAACAGTATCTTTATTCCACAAGCCATAATATTCCAAAATTTTAGCTTCTGGGAACATTCCGGCATTTCTATAGTGATCAATATGCGAATGCGTAATACAAACCACATTAACATCTTCAACGGTTATGCCTTCGTTTTGCAAAGCATCAACCAAAATCTGCTGGTTTTCTAAGATTCCTGGGTCAACAACTATTATTAAATCTCCATCTTTAACTAAAGTGATTGTTGGCTGAGTCTTTTCTCGCCCAGCTTCCCCAATATCGTTTGAATTAGTATAACCTTCAACTAAAATTTTAACTTCTGCTGGCATATATTTAATTTTTTAATTTAAAATCCAAATAAATAAATTTAAAATTCCGGCAAATGAAACCCAAAGAATATATGGGAGCAACAATAATGATGCAATTTTAGAAACTCTATAAAAATTTATAATAGTAAATACTATTGCAAACCAAAGCATTAATAATTCAAAAAAAGCAACGCTTGGAGAATGCATTCCAAAAAATATTATTGACCATAAAATATTTAACAACAATTGTACGGCAAAAATAATAATAGCTTTTTTCTTTTTTTTATTTTCCTGCCAAACCAAATATAAAGAAATTCCCATTAAAACAAAAAGAGTTGTCCATACTGGCCCAAAAATCCAATTTGGCGGGTTAAAACTTGGCTTATTTAAATGTATATACCATTTATTAATTTGTGAAATAGTAAAAACAGAGCCAACCACTCCAGCCAACTCACAAATAATTATGCTTATTAAAAGCTTATATAATTTATTATAATTCATATTATTCATTGTTATTCATTTATTTTACCTCTATTTAAAAACTTAGGCAACCACGACACAACTTAATTTAATTTTATAACTTTCTCCCAAGGCAAATTTTCTTTTCCAAAATGGCCATATGCAGAAGTTTGTAAATATATTGGTCTGCGCAAATCTAATTTTTCAATTATAGCTTGCGGTTTAAAATCAAAATTATTTTTAGCAATTTCTGATAAATCTTCTCCTTTTTCATTTTGCGCAGAAACCATTAAAGGCTCTGCCCTTCCTATTGCATATGCTAATGAAACTAAACATTGTTTTGCATAACCATTTGCTACCAAATTTTTAGCTACAAATCTGGCCATATAAGCTGCAGATCTATCAACTTTTGTTGGATCTTTACCAGAAAAACATCCTCCTCCATGTGAAATTAATCCACAATAAGTATCAACCATAATTTTTCTTCCGGTTAAACCTGTATCTGCTTCAAAACCACCCTGAACAAATTTCCCAGTAGGATTTACTAAAATTTCTATATTAGAAATATCTCCTATAATTGGCTTGATAAGTTTTTCAATTAAATTTTCTTTTATTTTTTCTCTTGATATTTCTGAACAATGTTGAGTGCTTATTAATATAGTTTTTATTTTTTCGTCAACTACCGTAATTTGAGTTTTGCCATCTGGTTTTATCCAGCATAAACCTTGTTTTCTTAAATTTTCCAAACCTTTTGCTAAAGCGTGCACTTTCACAATTGAATCTGGCAAAAATTCTGGAGTTTCGTTAATAGCATAACCGTACATAATTCCTTGATCCCCTGCTCCGCCCGTATCAACACCCATAGCAATATCCGGAGATTGTTGCACAACATTTATTATAAACTTTAACTCGTGATTGTAACCTATATCTTTATAAACTTTTTTTGCAATTGCTTCATAATCAACTTTTGCGTTTGTAGTTACTTCTCCTCCCACAACAACTAATCCGTGCCCGCCAAAAGACTCTATAGCTACTCTAGACATTTTATCTTGTTCTAAACAAGCATCTAAAATTGCATCTGATATTTGATCGCAAACTTTATCTGGATGACCAGATGTAACACTTTCTACTGTATACGTTTTTGGTGTAAACATTTTTTTATTATTTTTTATTAATTATATTTTATAAAATAAAAAACTCCTTCGCGAAAAAAAGAGTTTTTATTTTATCTTTCCCTTGCGGGTTGGAGTTAGCACCTTTCTATAAAAAGCAGGTTGCTGACAGGATTTAACGGGCCAATTCCCTTTCCTATTCTCTTGATATTTTATTAAATTGTAACTAGTGGGCGCGGAAGGAATCGGACCTTCGACCTCTGTCTTATCAGGACAGCGTTCTGCCACTGAACTACGCGCCCATATTATTTAAGATTTTAACAAAAAAAATGATAAAATGCAAATTAAAAGTAAAAAAAGTGACCATATTTAAAAAATATGGCCCTAAATAAAATGCGAACAGTGGCAGAGGAGATATGCCTGGGGCAAGGGGGATTGTGGAGGGGGGCTGCCTTGCGAGTCCGGCTTGGAAAGCGAGAGCTATTCCACAGAACCGGTGGGATTCTGTTATATCTCACGATGCCGTCTTTTCATCGCACTATTAACACCCTATGGTGCTAGTGAAGCAGTGCTCTGCCAACTGTTCGGGAAATTATCTACTTAAAAAACAGACAATTTTCCAAACAGTTGAGAGATAATTAAAGAACTAATTTATAACTGATACTACTAAAAAACAAAATTATGTCAAGAGCTTCTCTAATTGTGAGGCTATTGCTAAAATTTTGTTTTCCTGAAAATGATTTCCAATAATTTGTAAACCAACTGGCAATTTACCCACTTTTCCAGCTGGCAAAGACAATCCTGGTAAACCGGCTAAGTTTACAGAGATGGTATAAATATCCATTAAATAATTTGCCAAAGGGTCATCAGTTTTTTCTCCAATTTTAATTGCGGGAACCGGTGAAACGGGCGCAAATATTAAATCAACTTTTGAAAATGCATCTGCAAAATCTTGCTGAATTAATTTTCTAACTTCTTGAGCCTTTTTATAATATGCATCATAATATCCCGATGACAAAACATAAGTTCCAATAATAATTCTGCGTTTTACTTCGGCTCCAAATCCATGCCCTTTTGATTTTAAATAAACATCTAACAAATCTTTTCCGTTTTCCGATAATCCATATCTAATTCCATCAAATCGTGCCAAATTTGCAGAAGCTTCAGATGGAGCAATAATATAATAACAAGCCAAAGCAAACTCTGCATTGGGCAAGCTTATTTCTTTGATTTCTGCTCCAGCAGATTCCGCTTTTTTAATTGCATCTTTTATTATTTTCTCAACTTCTGGGTCTAGGCCTTTTACAAAATATTCTTTTGGAACTCCAATTTTTAATCCTTTCAAACTTGTTTGTGAGTCTTCAAAGTTATAATTGGTAGAAGTCGCGTCCATTTCATCTTTCCCAGAGATAGCTTTAAAAATAATTTTAATATCTTCAACTGTTTTTGCAATTGGCCCAATTTGGTCTAACGAAGAGCCATAAGGAATCAGTCCATATCTTGAAACCGCGCCATAGGTTGGTTTTAAGCCAACCACGCCACAATTTGAAGACGGCATTCTAATTGATCCTCCAGTATCAGAACCCAACGCATAACAGGCTTGATTTGCGGCTACAGCTGTTCCAGAACCAGATGAACTTCCTCCGGCAACCCTTGTTGTATCGTGTGGATTTTTTGTTGGCCCAAATGCTGAATTTTCTCCTGAACCACCCATTGCGAATTCATCTAAGTTTGTTTTCCCCAAAATTACAGCTCCAGCGTCTTTAAGCTTTTTTATAACACTTGCGTTATAAGGAGCCACATAATTTTCTAAAATTTTTGAAGCTCCTGTGCATTTTTGGCCTTCAACTAAAATTGCATCTTTAATTGCGCATGGAATTCCGCAAAGCTCTCCAAAATTGCCTGATTTTATTTTTTCATCAGCTTTTTTTGCGTCTTCTAAAGCAGATTCTTCAGCAACAGATAAAAATGCATTTAACTCTTTATCTGTATCTTTTATTTTCTTTAAATAAGCTTTTGTTAAATCAACAGAAGTAAAATCTCCATTTTTTAATCCTTCGTGTGCTTGTTTAATTGTAAGTTCTGTTAAATCTATCATTGTAAAATTGTCTTAACTTTAATGTAATCGTCTTTTTTGTCTGGAGATGCATCTATTATTTTTTTAACCAAATCATTATCTCGTGTTTTTATATTATCTTTTCTCAACGCGCTTAAATCACCTTTTATAATAGATTCTTTTGGCTTTGGAGCTTTCTGCAATAAAGCAAAATAATCCAAAATTGCCGACAGATCTTTCTGCATTTTTTCAATTTCATCCTCCGTCAATTCCAATCTAGCCAACTCCGCAATATGTTTTACCTCTTCTTTAGATATCATACCTTATTATTTAAAATTTAAAATTTAAAATTTCGTTATGTGTATGCTTCGCCTTCTTCGTCTTTAGACATTACTTCAGCTAATGTTTCAATATTTTCTAAGGCTATTCCGGCTCCCCTTACAACTGAAGTTAATGGATCATCAATTATATTGCAAGGCATTTTTGTTTCTTTTGAAATCAAAGTATCAAGTCCTCGCAATAAACTGCCACCACCGGCTAAATAAATTCCGTTAGTCATCACATCCGACAACAATTCTGGCGGAGTTTCTTCAATTGTAACTTTTATAGCTGCAACAATTTGTTTTACAGATCTATCTAAAGCTCTTTGCACATCATCATTAAAAATTACAACTTCTTCTGGCAATCCTGTAACCAAATTTCTGCCACGCATTGGCATTTCCTTTTTTTCTTTTAGCGGCATAGCTGAACCAATATTCATTTTAATTAATTCAGCAGTTCTTTCACCAATCATAAGTTTATATTCTTTTTGCGCAAATTGTATAATGTCATCATTTAATTTGTCTCCGGCAATTTTTAAACTGCGAAATGCAACAATTCCACCCAAAGAAATAACAGCAACTTCTGTTGTTCCTCCTCCAATGTCAACAATAAAATTTCCGCCGGCATCTTGAATTGGTAATTTGGCGCCTATTGCAGAAGCTAAAGGTTCTTCGATTAAAAAGACTTTTCTAGCTCCGGCATTTTTTGCTGCGTCACGAACTGCTTTTCTCTCAACTTCTGTAACTCCGCAAGGAATTCCAATAATAACTCTTGGCATATTAGCAATTCCAAACATTTTTTTGCCAGAAGTAGCAGCTTTCTCTATAAAATATTTTAGCATTTGTTCTGTCACTTCAAAATCAGAAATTACTCCATTAATTAATGGCCTTGTAGCAGAAATATATGACGGAGTTCTTCCAACCATTTTTTTTGCTTCTTCACCAATTGCTAAAATTTGTCCGGTTTTATTATTTACAGCAACCACCGATGGTTCATTTATAATTATTCCCCTATCTTTTACATAAACCAAAGAATTAGCAGTACCCAAGTCAATCGCCATATCAACCGACAAAAAAGAAAAAAATTTATTTAACGTTTTATTCACCATTTTATTTTAAAGATTTCAACAACTGATTAATTTTTATTAATTTGACTACGCTCTTACTTCTCTCTTTCAATTCAACAGAATTCTTTGCCAGTGTTTTTTCTGAAATCACAACTCTATATGGAATTCCAATTAAGTCGGCTTCTGCAAATTTTTCTCCGGCAGATTTATCTGTCCTATCATCATATAATACTTTAACGCCTTGCTTTTGTAAATCTTGATAAATTTTTAATGCTGTGGCCTTAATTTTTTTATTCTCTGATTTTAATTCAATTATATGAACTAAAAATGGAGCAATTTCTTTTGGCCAAATAATTCCTCTTTCATCATGATTAACCTCAACAATTGTTCCCATTAATCTACCCAATCCAATTCCATAACATCCCATTATTACCAATTTATCTGTTCCATCTTTATCTGTATATTTTAAATCAAATGGCTCAGAAAATTTTGTTGAAAGTTTAAAAATATTTCCAACTTCTACTGCTTTTTTTTCTTCAAAATTGTCCGAACCGCACATAGGACATTTTGAATTTTCTGCTTTAATTTCTTTGTTTACTGCCACTTTGCATTTTTGGCAAATATAAATTATATCTTCTCCAGAATCTGTAATTGTCTGAAATTCGTCTGAATATTTTGAAAAGCTTCCACCACTGGCCAAAGTTCTGTATGTTAATTTTCCAATTCCACATTGTTTAAAAATATTCAAATAAACTTTTATAGCTTTTTCATAATATTTATCTAAATCTTCCTGATTTGCATGAAAAGAATACAAATCTTTCATTAAGAATTCTCTTGTTCTTAAAATTCCAGACTTTGCCCGCAATTCGTTTCTAAATTTATTTTGAAATTGAAAAAGTGAAAATGGCAAATCTTTATATGAAAAAACATTTTTCTTTGCCAAAGGAACCACAACTTCCTCGTGAGTTGGAGCCAAAGCAACATCTTTATCCCCCGCTCCTTTCAACTTAAATAAAACATCAAAATTATCCCATCTATTTGTTTTTACCCAATTTTCTTTTGGAGTTAAAGACGGCATCACAATTTCTTGCCCATCCATTGGAGAGTCAACCATATTTTCTCTAATTATCTTTTCAATATTTTTTAAAACCAAAAATCCCAATGGCAAAAAGCTATAAACCCCAGCCATTAACTGGTCAACATATCCAGCCCGAGTCAATAAATCATGCGAAACCGACTCTACATCTGCTGATTTATTTTTATCTATCTTATAAAATAATTTAGATTGCAACATATTATTATAATTTTAATAATACTATTTTTGAAGTGATGATTTTAAAAAGTCTGCAAAACGAGGAATATCAAATTTTATTGTTATAAAAAGAGATAATGATATTAATATTACAAAAAATACTAATGTAATTATCTGTTCTGTTTTTGCTGAAACTGGTTTGCCTTTTATTTTTTCTATCAACAAAAATACTAATTTGCCTCCGTCTAAAGCTGGAATTGGAAATAAATTAAATATAGCAATAAAAACGCAAATCATTCCTATAAAATATAAGAAAAACCCAATTCCATAGCTTGCCGCATTTGCCAAAAATACTGTGATTCCTAATGGTCCAGCAAAAGAAGCTCCTTCTGGCGCACCCTTGCCACTAATTAAGCTTGTTAAAGTTGAATATAAGCCTTTTAACGAATCAATTGTTGTTTGCCAAGTATAAATTACTCCTTGAACCGGAGCCATATACCAAGAAGTTTTTTTAATAAGAGTTGCCATTCTTTCTAATCCAACCCCAACAGAACCTTCGCCTGCTGGCGGGTTAACTCGTGGCGTTAAAGCAGTATCAAAAGTTTTTCCGCCTCTTTCAACTGTTATTGTTATTTGTTTTCCTTTGTTATCTGCTGTAATTTTTTGAAAATCAGAAGTTTTATCAATTTTTGTAATTGCATTACCAACTTTGATATCTTTTATTGTGTCTCCAATTTTTATTCCTGCATTTTTTGCCGGAGAATCTCCTGAAACAGAAATAATTTTTACTTGAGGATTTGTTAATCCTTGAGCCTCTTGATCACCCACTGGCAAATCGGTTCCCATTGCAAAAACAATAGAAAAAATAATTATTGCGGCTATCCAAAATGCAGCAACTCCGCCAATAACAATCAAAACTCTTTGCCAAATTTTTAAATTTTGAAAACTTCTATAATCGTCAACTCCGCCTTCTTCTCCATAAATTCTAACAAATGCTCCAAGTGGCAACCAATTTATAGAATAAATTGTTTCTCCAATTTTTTTGCCATAAATTCTCGGCGCATATCCAATTCCAAATTCTTCAACTCGCACTCCAAACTTTTTAGCTATTATAAAATGCCCAAATTCATGGATAATCATTAAAATTATCAAACTAAGAAAAGCAACCACTAAAATTAAAATTGAAGATAACATTTAATAAAGCGAGGCAATGAACTTTTTGAGGCGATGGCTGGCTCCCCGAAGAGAGGACCCGGAGCCGAAAAAAGTTTATTGCCGAGCGTTTAAACCAACTCGTTTTTCTTTTTTTCTACTAAACTTTTTATTTTTTCTTGATAGTCGTCAATTACTTTTTGCAATTCATCTTTTCCTCTAAATTTGTCATCTTCTGAAATTTCTTTTGCTTTTTGAGCTGCCTGAATTTTATTCCAACAATCTTCTCTTTGCCTCCTCATTGCTTGTTTTGCTTGTTCTGCTTTTTCATTTAAAACTTTGCCAAGAGAATTTCTATATTCTTCTGTTAACATTGGCAAATTCAATCTAATAAGATTTTTATCAACAACGCAAGACATACCCAAACCAGATTGAGAAATTGCTTTTTCTATTGGTTCTATATATGAAATATCCCAAGGTTGAATAACAATTTGGTTTGTTGCCGGAGTAGAAATAGCACCCAATTGTTTTAAGGGAAATTTTTGACTAAAAGCATCAACTGTTATATCTTCAACCAAAGCCGGTGAAGCCCTAGATGTTCTTATTTTTGCTAATTCTCCTTCTAAAAACCTAAAAGTTTTTTCAAATTCTGGTTTTACTTTATCTATAAATTCTTTATAACTCATGATTTTATAATTCCATTAATAATATTTCTAAAGCCAATTTTGGACTGGCATTTGTGAAATTTAATTTTTGGCTTATGTCTTCAACTAAATTTAATATTTTTTTTAAATCTTTTACTGAATACTTTTGAAAATTTGTATCTTTTGTTTCTGATTTTTCAACTCCAATTTTTATCATTAATAAATGCCTTAAATATTTCTGCATAACTTCTAAAATATCCGTAGCATTTTCTTTTTCAAAATCTATATTTTTCACATATTTAAATTTTTCTGCAAAATTTGACCCCGCAACAGAAAGCAAATCATTTAATATTTTTTGTTCCTTTTCAAATTTTTCTGGGTTTTGTTTTAAGTCTTTGGGCGCAAAAAACTTAATTGTTTGAGATCTAGAAATAATAGTAGGCAAAAGTATGTCTGGTTTTGTAGAAATTAAAATAAGCAATGTATTTCCTTTTGGTTCCTCCAAGCTTTTCAAAAAACAATTCTGCGCCTCTGTATTCATCTTTTCGGCATCTTCTACAATGACTATTTTATATCCTCCGTGATACGACTTATAGCTTAAAAAATTCTGAACTTTTCTTATTTGTGATATTTCTATTTCCCCCCCGTCTTCTGCCTTCACAATCATTAAATCCGGAAATTTACACCCAACAAATTCTGCAAATTCCAAAGCAAATTCCTTTTTCCCAATTTCTTTTGCCCCCGTAAATAAATACGCATGCGATAATTGATTCAGTTCAATTTTTTTCTGTAAAAATTCCCTTTGTTTTTTATGGTAATTTACCATTTACTTTTTACTCATTACAACTTTTTTGTATTCTTCTAGGTTTTCCAAAACGGTTCCGGTTCCTTTTACTACGCAGAAAAGTGGTTCTTCGGCAACGAAACATGGGACTCCTGTGCTTTGGGCAATTAATTCGTTAATTTTTGGAAGTAACGCGCCACCGCCGGCCATAATTATTCCTTTGTTCATTATATCAGCAGAAAGTTCTGGCGGAGTTTCTGATAAAACGTGTTTTACAGCCACAACAATTTCGGCTAGCACGTCTGAAATTGCTTCACAAACTTCATTATTTGAAATTTTGATATTTCTTGGCAAACCCAAAATTAAATCTCTACCCTGAATTTCTAAAAATCTTAATTCTTTTTGAGGCAAAGCTGTTCCAACTTTTATTTTTATTTCTTCAGCCGATTGAGTTCCAATTGCCAAATTATATTTTTTCTTTATGTATTCACCAATTGCAGAGTCTAATTTATCTCCGGCAACTCTTACAGAATGCCACGTTACAATTCCGCCAAGAGAAATTACTGCAACTTCTGAAGTTCCTCCTCCAATATTTACTATCATATGCCCCGAGCAAGAATTAATTGGAATACCTGCCCCAATAGCAGCTAAAATTGGCTCTTTGGCAACATAAGCTGATTTTGCCCCAGAAGATAAAGCTGCTTCAATTACAGCTCTTCTTTCGGTTGATGTAATACCTGCGGGTACAGAAATAACTAATTCTGGTTTGAAAAATTTAAATCTTGAGCTAGTTTTGTTTATAAAATATCTCATCATTGCTTGAGTAACTCTATAATCAGCAATAACTCCATCTTTTAATGGCCTATAAACTTTGATATCTGCCGGCGTTCTGCCAATCATTTCTTTTGCGTTTTCTCCCACTGCTAAAATTTTATTTCCGGTTAAAGAAATTGCCACAACAGATGGTTCGTATAAAACAACTCCCCTCCCTTGAACATAAACAAGTGAATTACATGTTCCCAAATCAATTGCAATTTTATTACTAAACATACCTGATAATTTTATATTTTAAATTTAAAATTTTAAATTCGCTTAATATCTGCTCCTAATTTTTGCAAACGTTCTTCTATTTTTTCATATCCTCTGTCAATTTGAAAAACATTTTCAATTGTTGTTTTGCCTTTTGCTGATAATGCGGCAATTACCAAACATGCTCCGGCTCTTATGTCCCAAGAATCAATTTTGGCTCCAGAAAGTTTTGTTGGCCCAAACACAAATGTTCTATGAGGATCTACCATTTCAATATCGGCTCCCATTTTTCGCAATTCTTGAATATAATTAAATCTATTTTCATATAAAGGATCGTGCACCAAACTTTTTCCTTCTGCCGAAATTAAAAGCGGAATTATTATTGGCAATAAATCTGTTGGAAATCCAGGATATGGAAGCGCTTGAACTTTTGTTGCTTTTAAATTTGGAGAGTAAGAAACCAAAACATAATCTTCACCCCTTTCTAATTCAACGCCCATTTCTTCTAATTTTGCCAAAAATAAATCTAAATGTGATAAATCAACACCTGTTACTTTTACTTTTCCAGGAATTAAAGCTCCAATAACTATAAAAGTTCCTGCCTCAATTGGATCTGGAATTACTGAATGTGAGCATCCATTTAATTTTTCAACGCCATCAATTTTAATTGTATGAGTCCCAAGTCCTTCAATTTTTGCTCCCATTTTTAAAAGCATTTCGCCTAAATCCTGAACATGAGGCTCTGCCGCTGCTCCTTTTATAATAGTCTTTCCTTCTGCCAAAACAGCTGCCAGTATTAAAGATTCTGTTGCTGTTACTGAAAATTCTTCTAAAACAATTTCTTTTCCCTGTAATTTATCACAGCTAACTTCATAAAAATTGTCTACTCTTTCAATTTTTGCTCCCAATTTTTCTAATGCTCTTAACTGAACAGAAATTGGTCTTAAACCAATTCTATCTCCGCCAGGAGGTGGTAATTTAAAGCTTTTAGCGCGATTTAACAAAGCTCCAAAAAATAAAACAGAAATTCTTGTTTTTGAAACTTTTTCTAAATCAATATTATCTAAATTAACATTTTCAGCTTTTACTTTAACCTTTTCTTCGCCAATCTTTTCAACCTCAACACCCATACTTTTCAAGATATCTATAATATTTAAAATATCTTCAATAAAGGGCACATTATCAATAATGCACTCTTCTTTTGTAAGCAAACAAGCAATCAGGGCTGGCCCTGCTGCATTTTTTGAACCTCTAACTTCAATTTCTCCGTTTAATTTTTTACCTCCATTGATAACAAATTTATCTGCCATTTTTTATTGTTAATTATGCTTATCTTAATCTAAAAGAATCATCTTGTCAAAGCCTAAAAATTTGAATAAAAAAAGGCCCTGTCTATGTTAGCACAGGGCTTTGGAGGGGCAAACTCGGTTTTAAATCGAGAATTTCACGCAATTTTATTGCTATGCACTCTTTGGCGCATTCGTAGTTGCAACCAACATTGATAAGTTGTTGTCGATGGTACGGATCGCCGGATGACGCAATCATCGGCCCATGAAATGTGGCTCTGAATTCTCGCACCAAAGGCTCGGTGTCGAGCGTGTCAGAGGAAAGACAACCGTCTACCACAATAGCAGCTATTTCGGGATTTTCAGTAAAATTTTTTCTTGCCTCTTCAATTGAATTGGCAAAAACAAGTTCTGCTTCTCCCTCAAGTTGCAATTTGAGTAGACCGCATGTGTCTAGTGCATCTTCGAGGACCAAAACCTTCGGAACTACAGTTGTAACTGTATCCATTGTTCTCCTCCTACTGTTTAGCACAGCCTGAATTTTCAATGTTCATGAAACGACAGACTTCTTATATTAAACATTACATATTATTTTAATGACGTCAAGAGTGAAATATATAAAGTTTTGTGATAATATATGATAATATAATTCAATTACATGACTAAAAAAACTCGCTTAATAATATTGCTTATTTGTGTGCTTTGTTTTGTTATTATAACTCCAATGTTAGTGGCCTATTCAATGGGCTACCGATTTGATTTTGAAAAAATAAAAGTTGTGGCTACAGGAGGAATTTATGTAAGAACTTTTCCCGCTGCTGAACAAATTGCAATTGATTCTAATATTTCAGAAAAACCGGGGATTTTTGGAAACTCAGTTTTTATACAAAGTTTATTGCCAAAAAGCCATACAGTTTCTATAAAAAAAACAGGCTATTATGATTACTCAAAAACAATATCTGTAGAAGAAAATGAAGTTACTAAATTAGAAAACGTACTTTTAATAAAAAAATCTATAGGGTTTCAAAATTTAGCCAACAAAATTGATTATTTTTCTCCCACTCCAAACAACCAAAATATTATTACTGCAACAATAAATACAAAAAATATAACTTTTAGTTATTATTCTTTAGGCTCCACCACTGCCCCGCAAACATTTTCTATTATACAAGCAGGAAAAATATCAGAAATAAAATGGTCTAATGATTCAAATAAAGCTTTAATAAATATACAAACTTACAACAATAATCTTTATTATCTTTTTGACACCACTGTAAAAAAAATAACAGCTACTCGCCTGTTATATTTAGATAAAAATTCACAACAAGTTTATTTTAATCCGCAAGATTCTAAAGAAATATTTTTTATAAAAAACAAAATTCTTTATTCAGAAAAAAGCAATAAGACTTTATCTGCTATAAAAAATGTAGTCACTTATAAATTTTCTGGAAATAATATTACATGGTTGTCTACAGATGGAATATTATATAGTTCTGATATAACCGGAAAATTAATTGAGCCATTAACCACAAAAAATATAGCTATAAGCCCAGCTCAAAATTATCAAATATTTATTTTACCAGAAAAAACTTTTTTGCAGGTAGACAATTCCCTATCATTGCTTAATCCAGACACAAAAACTTTGCAAGCTATTACATCTCCTATAACCAACTATAAAATTATAGATTCATTAGACGAAAATAATAATTTAAATCTAATTATTTACAACAACGATAAAATATATCTTTATTCTTTGGCAACAAAAAAGTTTGAAGAAATATTTTCTGGCTCAAACATAAGCGATTGCCAATGGATAAATAGCAGTTATATAATTTTCACACAGGGAGATAAAATTATAATTTCAGAAATTGATTACAGGGGAAATATCAACATAGTCACCTTGCCCCAAACAGCTTCAAAAATATATTTTAACCCGCAAAACGGCAAGTTATACATTTTTACCTCCAACACCCTATTATCCTCCGACAAAATTACTCCATAACGCTATAAACAAAAACCGCCTTTCGACAAGTTTAGGCGGTTTTTATTTCTTTGTTAAAATCTTCCCAGCTATTTGTTTTTTTACAGATATCTTTAAACGGGCAGTAACTGCATTGCCAGTTGCGCGGATAATCTGCCAAACGTTGGGGCAAAATATTATTTTCTACTTGGTCTTTTAAGGCATAAAACTTATCTAAAAGCGACTTACAAAGTTCTTCATCGTAGTCAACAAAAAACTCTTTCATTTCTTGCCGGTCTTTGTCTACATAAAGTAAAATGCCTTTTTTGATATTAAAATAGTGTAAATAAAGTTGTATTTGATAAACATTTTCTTCTTTTGGCGCAGCTAGCTTTCTAAAAATCATACTGTTCATACTTTTGATATCCAGCACATAATTTTCATTTCCAATGCATAAAATTGCATCTGCTCTGCCAGAAATTATTTCCTGTGAAGGAATTTTAATTTCTGTAACAACGCCAATTTTTAATCTATACAAAACATTAAAAATGTTTCTATGAATGTTTTCCCCATGCTCAAATATGCGCATGATTCTTGCATCTAGCGGAGTTTGCAAAACATTTTTAAACTTAAAAAAAACAGCCCGCGGACATTTTCCAGCGTCTGTAATATAAAACCTAGTCTGTTCCCTATTCTTCTGATTTTCCAAATAAAACTGATCAATAAGTTCCTTCAACATACTAGTATTTTATTTTATTTATAAAAAAATAGCAATAGAAATAAAAAAGCTGTCAGAGGTCATAAGACGTGACAGCGTAAACGTGGCATTATTAAACCACAAGATGGGCGTTTTTTTGTGCCATTTTGATTACTTCAGGGTCTCCTTCCTTGTGTTTTAGCCAAAACTCCGTTTCATCTAGGGTAAGTTTTCGCATCATCTCTGCGAACGTTTGGCCCCTTTCTTCTGGAGTATGGGCGCACGAATTGCGTCCGCAAATCGTACACAAACTCATAACACACGCTCCTTTCTTTTTATTGAAATATTTTTTCAAGTTGCTAATATAACATTACTAATTATAATTAAAAAGTCAAACAAAAAAAACCGCCTTTCGGCGGTTTTTATAATTATTAACG
>Ga0224525_1000645_pt1 | contig 15428 bp, 14 predicted proteins | sample CFST100metaG_FD_179874 | JGI IMG/M metagenome (GOLD analysis project Ga0224525, IMG submission 179874) | Peat soil microbial communities from Stordalen Mire, Sweden - C.F.S.T100 | ecosystem: Environmental > Terrestrial > Soil > Wetlands > Peat | place: Sweden: Norrbotten County, Stordalen Mire...
GGAATATAGTAAACACAGCCGAGTTTTGGGACGTCTGGACCATCGACAACCGGTATCTTGTTGCTTATAAAAGCCGATCCGAACCCTGTTCCAAGCGTAACCGCGAGTGAACGGTTGACGTTTGAAGCGCTTCCGGCCCAGGCTTCTCCCACTGCAAAGGATGAAGCATCGTTCATGAACCTTATCAGAAAGTTCTCATCAGCTTCAAGACTGCTGGCAATAGCATCGCTGATATTGAACCCGTAAAGATTCTCATATTTTGCAACTCCCTTGATATAGCAAATTCCCCTGACATAATCGAACGGGCCGGGCATTGCAAACCCGACTCCCTTCACCTTTTCAGCAGGAACTTTTGATAAAGCACCGGTCAGGGCTTCAGTCCAGACATCAATTATAACATGTGCATGAGCCTGGTTATTGACTTCCCTCTCAGTAAGAGTATCCCTGAGTATTTTTCCTGAAGAAAGGTCAATTGCAGCGCAAGTGATGTGACTACCACCTATATCGGTGCCAATTGCAATGTTTCGCTCCATATGAAATTTGAAATAAGTTGATCAGATAAATAAATCATAAAACAGAGTTTGAAAGTATTTATTTTTGTTGTCAATGCAAAATTTATTCTCTCAAAATCCGATTTTCCCGTTTTTATAACCTTTATGAACTAACTTTCTCCATTTGAGGATCACATAATGATATATTTCATAATATTTCAGAATTATTTGTTATATTTTAGAATGATCAAAAAATGGTAATAGTTTAATACTCATTCTGAAGTTTTATTCCCATAATCAATAAAAATCCGACATATGCATAAAGTAACTAAAGAAGATGCGCTTCTCTATCATAGCAGGGGCCGTCATGGTAAAGTTGAAGTAATACCCACGAAACCTTACAGTACGCAGTTTGACCTTAGCCTGGCCTATACCCCGGGAGTTGCTTTTCCTTGCCTTGAGATAGAAAAAAACCCGGAAGATGTTTATAAATATACTTCCAAAGGAAACCTTGTAGCTGTAATTTCCAATGGGACTGCTGTTCTGGGACTTGGCGATATCGGGGCCATGGCAGGTAAACCGGTCATGGAGGGTAAGGGACTATTATTCAAAGTCTTTGCAGATGTCGATGTTTTCGATATCGAGGTGAACGAGAAGGACCCTGAAAAGCTTATCGAAATATGCGCAAAGATATCCCCCACATTCGGAGGCATAAACCTTGAGGATATAAAAGCACCTGAATGCTTCGAAGTTGAAACACGGCTGAAAGCAATGCTCGATATCCCGGTATTTCATGATGACCAGCATGGAACAGCTATTATTTCAGGAGCAGGATTGCTTAATGCCCTTGAGATAACAGGCAAAAAGATCGGCGAAGTGAAACTGGTTGTATGCGGTGCCGGAGCAGCAGCTATATCATGCTCAAGGCTTTATGTTTCTCTCGGTGTAAAAAGGGAGAATATAGTTATGGTAGATACCAAGGGAGTCATCAATAACAAACGCAAAGACCTAAATAAATATAAACAGGAGTTTGTGACCAGCAGGGATATTGATACACTGGCTCAGGCTGTAAATGGGGCTGATATGTTCCTGGGATTATCTGCTGCCAATATGATGACTAAGGAGATGCTTGCTTCAATGTCGAAGGAACCGATTGTTTTTGCAATGGCAAACCCTAATCCGGAAATAACTTTTGAAGATGCAATGTCAACCAGAGACGATCTCATATTCGCTACCGGGAGGTCCGACTATCCAAACCAGATAAATAACGTCCTCGGATTCCCGTTTATCTTCCGCGGTGCTCTTGATGTCAGGGCTTCGTCTATAAACGAAGAAATGAAACTGGCTGCTTCGAAAGCTCTTGCGGCTCTTGCCAAGGAACCCGTTCCGGTATCGGTTCTTAAAGCTTATAATATCGAAAAACTAACTTTCGGAAAAGATTACATCATACCAAAACCGGTTGATCCAAGGCTTATTTCATCAGTCGCAACTGCCGTGGCCAAGGCTGCAATAGAGACCGGTGTTGCCAAATTTCCGATAACCGATTGGGATGCCTATAAGAAAAGCCTTGACAGGAGGCTCAGCGACCATATTAAGAAGATAGGAGAATTGTGTATTTAAACATTGTAGAGGCAGCTCTGAGACCTCCTTCTACAATCTTTATTTCAGAATATCTGCGATTTCTGCTTTCGCTCGGAGATATGTCTTCCGATCTTCTTTTCGTACATCTCAACTATAAGGTCAGAGGTTTCTGCTATACTGAACGACTGCCTGTTGATTGTAGAGTCGAAAAGGTAATCGATATTAAGCTGTTTTTTATCTAGAAAGGTGGTAATAAGGTTAAATCTTTTTTCATCGGTATCTACCACATATTCTTCAGCTGCCTCTATATCAATTGCATTCTTCTTCATTACATTTTCCACCCTCCAGTAAAATGGCGAGATAAGTCTGATATGCAATGAATCAGGAATATCGTGAGCTATTGAAACCCCTCCTCTTCCAACCAGAACAATATGGCCCTCCTTGCATATCGAAAGAATAACATCCTTAATAGCTTTTTTAACACGGAGGTCGCTTACGAACCCGCCAGAGAACGCCATTATCATTTCCGACATATTCGAGAGTTCAATTCCCTTATAGAAATTCTCGACCCGCTGGGTATCAGTATTCAGTTCTTTGGCAATAGCATAGATTATATCCTTGTCGACCCATTTCCATTTTGAAGAACCTGATTTCCTGTTGAGAGCGTCAACAATGTTCTCAGCAACCTGGCGTGCATCGCATCCTGTCTGTCGTGATATTGTTATTACCGGGCCATCCTGGCCCGAAAGCTTTTTCAGCATCGATTCACGATGCCTGCTGTCAAAATAATCAAAGAATTTATCCATCCTGCATCTCTCCTTTCCTTATTGTTCAAAGATTGACACTGTAAACATTACCATTTAATGCCTGTAAATGAACTATTTATACTGAACAGACAACAACATGGAATCTCCTGGACCCTGCTCAATTCTGCAAGAATTTAAGACCATATAAATTACGAATAATTATTGAACCTTGAAAATATTAATTGATTATCTTTAACTTCAAACAAACAATAATTTCACAAAAAAACTGTCAAACTATGGACATTGTAAGTACATCCATTATTTCGAAACCTGAAGTAATATGGTTTATAATAGGACTTGTATTATTCCTGCTTGAACTTTTATTACCAGGGTTTGTGATCTTTTTCTTTGGAGTCGGGGCATGGATAACGGCTCTTCTCTGCCTCATAGCACACCCGGGAACAAATCTGCAGATTATAGTTTTTGCTATAACTTCAGTTCTCTCCCTGATCGCCTTAAGAAAGATAATCCAGAAGAAATTTTTCTACAGTAAGGTAGACCGTTCGAGTGCAGTTGAAGACGAATTTACCGGAAAGGAAGCAGTGGCAGCAATTGCATTCGGATCTGAAAAGAAGGGTAAAGTCGAATTTAAAGGTACAACATGGGATGCCGAATCACAATCTGACATTAAAAAAGGTCAGACGGTGATTATTATTGAAAAAGAGAGTTTTAAATTAATAGTTAAACCAAAAAACAAATAAAATGGCTGGATCAAGTTCTACTTTCATTCTTGTGGGTGTAATCTTTCTGGGATTCATCCTTATAGTCTCCATGATTAAAGTTGTTCCTCAGCGAACAGCAATAATCGTTGAAAGGCTTGGTAAATACAGAGCGACATTTACCGCAGGTTTCCAGATTCTTATTCCTTTTTTCGACAAAATAAGGTACAGACACACTCTTAAAGAACAGGCAATCGATGTTGCCCCGCAGATTTGTATAACCCGCGATAATATCGCTGTCGAGGTTGACGGAATTCTCTACCTGCAGGTTCTGGACCCTCAGAAAGCTTCATATGGAATTGATAATTACCGCTTTGCATCCATTCAGATAGCTCAAACCACAATGAGAAGCGTAATAGGTAAGCTTGAGCTTGACAAAACATTTGAAGAACGCGAAACGATTAACGTCTCTATTGTTGATGCAGTAGATAAAGCCAGCGAACCATGGGGTGTAAAAGTTACACGGTATGAGGTTAAAAATATTTCTCCACCACAGAGCATTAAAGATGCAATGGAAAAACAAATGAGGGCTGAAAGGGAGAAAAGAGCTGTTATTGCTGAATCGGAAGGAACAAGACAAGCCAAGATAAATAATGCTGATGGTGATAAGCAGGAATTCATTCTGAAATCGGAAGGAGAAAAACAAAGGCGTATCAATGAAGCTGCAGGCCGTGCCTCAGAAATCGAGCAGGTTGCTGTTGCAACTGCTAACGGATTGAGAGCCATATCGCTGGCAATTTCGGAGGAAAATGGATTAAACGCTGTTAACCTTCGTATTGCTGAACAATATCTGATGGCTTTTGCTGGTCTGGCAAAAACAAATAATACCATGATATTGCCTTCCAACTTGTCCGATATTGCAGGGATAGTTGCCACCGCAACATCCGTATTTAATGAAACAAAAGACAAGAAAAAGGCTTAAATAGCTGTAGAGGCTATGAAGGCTTTAGAGGCTTTAGAGGCTTTAGAGACAAAAAGAAATCCGCCTTTTAAAGCCTTTATAGCATTTATAGCTTTTAATGCTTCTTAAACATGTTCTGTCCTTAGAATGATCTCGTTCTGCAGATCCTCTCCCAGGTCGTTGAAATAATCACTGTAGCCTGCTACTCTTACTATAAGGTCGCGGTATAATTCGGGATGCTTCTGGGCATCCCTGAGAGTATCGGCATTTACGACATTAAACTGAATATGGTGGCCGTCCAGCGCAAAGTAGCTTCGTATAAGTGCAGTAAGACAGTTATAGCTATCCTCATCCTCAAAGAACTGAGGGGCAAATTTCTGATTCAGCAGGGTCCCTCCGGTACGCAAATGATCAATTTTTGAAGCAGATTTAATTACTGATGTCGGACCTTGCTTATCGACGCCCTGGCTGGGTGAGATCCCTTCTGACAAAGGTTTGAAGGCTTTGCGTCCATCCGGCGTTGCTCCTATAACACTGCCAAAATATACATGCGATGTGGTAGGAAGCATATTTATCCTGTGAACCCCTCCCCGTGAATCCGGTCTCCCATTCACGGCATCATAAAATATTTCAAAAATTGCCACAGCATGCTGATCAGCATAATCATCATCATTGCCATACTTTGGGGTATCATAAATGAGGTCGTGTTGCATCTGCTCAAAACCCTTAAAATCAGCATCTGTTGCTTCTATCATTTCATCCCATGTAACATTCTTGTTATCATAAATATTATACCTGATTGAGGTACAGATATCAGTAAGGCTCCCCAGGCCTACTCCCTGAATGTAGCTGGTATTATATCTTGCACCACCATTATTATAATCTTTTCCGGATGAAATACAATCTTCAACAAGCAGAGAGAGAAACGGAACAGGCAGCCATTCAGCAAATGTCTTCATTATAACATTATTCCCTCTTATCTTTATGTCAATCAGATAATTGACCTGTATTTTGAATGCTTCGAGAAGATCTTCAAATGTTTTATGATCATGTGCATAGCCGGTCTCTAAACCTACCCTGGTGTTTGTTCTTTTATCAAAGCCGTTATTGAGAGCCAGTTCCAGCGCTTTTGTAAGGTTGAAATATCCGGTAAGCCAGTAAGCCTCTGTACCAAATGCACCAGTTTCGACACATCCGGAAGCACCTCCGTTACGGGCATCGACAATACTTTTCCCCTGTCTCAGGAGCTCCTGAACAATTGCTTCAGTGCTGAAGCATGAAGGCTGTCCGAATCCAGTACGGATAATATCGAGTGCTTTATGAATGTACCTGTCAGGATTCTTCCTGCTTATCTGCACCATGGAGCTGGGCTGAAGTATCCTCATCTCCCTGATAACATCAAGGAGGATATAGGTCATCTCATTTACAGCATCAGAGCCATCCGCCTTGACTCCTCCAAGGTTAATAAGACAGAAATCCGTATAAGTGCTGCTCTCTGAGGCAGTCACTCCCATTTTGGGAGGAGAAGGATGATTGTTGAATTTCACCCAGAAACAGCCAAGCAAGTCAAATAATTCCTTCTCTTTCAGCGATCCTGCTTTCTTCTCTTTCCTGTAAACCCTGTACAGATGCTGGTCAAGCCTTCCGGGATTGAATGAATCCCACGGGTTCAGTTCTGTAATAACACCCAGATGAATGAACCAGTAGTGCTGAAGCATCTCATGAACACTCTCAGGAGCATTGGCCGGAACTTTGCGGCAGATTGCTGACATTTCGAGAAGCTCTCCTTTCCTTTCAGCATCTTTTTCAGCAGCTGCAAGCATCTCCAGTTCACCGGCATATCTGTTTGCATACATAATGATGGCGCCGCAGGCGATGTCCATTGCCTTGAGTTCCTCATTTTTATCATAAGCCAGCGGATCAGTGAAATAATCCAATTCTGATACGGCCTTTGAAATTTCTTCTTTCAGCTTCAGGAATCCTGAGCTGAACATCTTATATCCAAGCACTGTATGACCAGGCGCCCTCTGCTCCTGGAATTCGGTGAATACCCCTGCATTATATGCGTTGCGCCATTCAGGTGTCATCAGATCCATGATCCTGTCGCGGTTGCTCTTACCTTTCCAGAAGGGTATTATCTCTTTTTCATAGATGCTTTTTACATCATCGTCAACGGCGAATGACACTTTTTCCCTTGAATTGAGTATTTCAAGATCCTGCATTGAATGCAGGCTTATCTCGGGGTAAGTAGGAGTCTCCTTCGGCGCAGGACCTCTCTCTCCGACAATAAGTTCACCTTCTCCAATATATAACTTCTTGTTTCTCAGAAGATATTCGAAGGCTTTTGCCCTCAGCACCGGGGCTGACAACCCACGTGATTCATCACTTTTATAGAACTGAGTCATCAGCAATGCACGCTCCGGAGAAAGTACTTCTGCCGCATTCAGGCTTTGTTCTCTTAATCTTTTAACTCTTTCTGATAGTATCATATGATAGTAATCTTATTTACAGTTATTCATTCTAATTCCTTTGCGTCCTTGGTGTGTACTTTGTGCTCTTAGTGGTTAAGTTTTAAAACAATTAACCACAAGGGGGAGTCACAAAGGACTCGAAGGGAAGAAATATCATTTTCAACTCTTTTCTTTTAATTGAAGTAATTTATCCTCCGATCTTTACTTTTATGCCAGTTTTGGCAAAAAATTGCTTTAGTTCATTCATCCTGGATGCGGATGGAGGTTCAATTCCCTCCATCCTGTCGGCGATGTTCATTCTTTTATATTTTGATGATCCGATCCTGTGATAAGGAAGAAGGCAAATCTTTATGAAATTGTCTGTCCTGTTTTCAGAAATGAAAGATTTTATTTTTTCAAGATGATGATCATCATCATTGAAACCAGGTATAACAGGTATTCTAACCATAACATCAATGCCGCTATCGAGTATCATTTTAAAATTATTTATAATAAGTGTATTTGATACACTTGTAAATTTCTCATGCTTATCATCATCGAGATGCTTTATATCGAAAAGGAAAAGATCAGTGTATGGAATTATTGCAGAATAATTGGTGGGCAATGAGTAACCTGAAGTATCCACTGCAGTATGGTACCCACTTCCCTTGCATGCCTTCAGAGCTTCAAGTAAGAACTCTGACTGAAGCATTGGTTCGCCGCCAGAGAACGTGACACCTCCTCCTGATTCAGCTAAAAATGGCCTCTCCTTTTCGAGTATCCCCAGGACCTCATCGACCGAATAATATTCTCCTGCTTGCCGGAATTTAATAAATTCCATATCTCCTACCTTCTCTATAACTTTAACTTCCTCAGGCTGCTGCAAAATACCCTCCGGGTTATGGCACCACCAGCACGATAAGGGGCATCCCTTCAAAAAGAAGGTAACCCTGATGCCCGGCCCATCATGGATTGAATATCGCTTTACACTGAATATCAGACCTTTCATATAAAAGCAAAAGTTAAAAGAAAAGGAAAAAAAACTTGGGAAAATTCAGAGCCTGGAAACTGGGTACTGAAGGTTGGTTATTAAGAATAGAACATAAGACAACTGTAGAGTCTTCTTCCAAGTCTCTGCCAGTTAAAACGATATTCTAAACTCAATATCATCACCTGATTTTAGCACTGCAAATTACGAATTTTATTGCAATAAATGCCTCAGAGGTCGAAAAAGATAATATTTGCATCCGGATCCTTACAAAATTCGAAGTGAATTTTACGAAGCCCTATTTTATTATAATGCTGAATATCTTGATCTTATAATGCGTTAATAAATGATTAACACAACTTTAACAAAGATTGCTGCAACAAAATGCCTCGGCAATCGTCATTAGAATGAATAAATAAAGTTTACTCTAAGGCCGTTCGGCCAATTCTACGATCAGGTTTATAGTTAATCAGAAGAGGGCATCGCCAGGTGCCCTCTTCTTTTAAAAAGGAATTTATATCTTTACATCAATAATCTTTCCATTACACAATGAAAATCAGGTCATTACTCATTTTCTTTATATTACAGGCTATTATGTTCAGGTCAGCAAGCGGGATTTTACCTGTTGCTAAAAAAGGAATGATTGATCTGCGGCATATAAGCGACAGCGAGCAATTCATTATTAGCCTGAACGGCGAATGGGAATTCTACTGGAATAAGATGCTGCGCCCGCACGACTTTGAAGGAAAAGATATTAACCCAGATTACTATGGGATGGTTCCCTCATACTGGACAGACTATCCAAAGGATAAGGTCAATACAGACAGGTTTGGCTTTGCAACCTACAGGTTAAAGGTTTTGTTGCCGCCTGGCTACAGAAAATCACTGGCTTTTGATATTCCGGTATTTGATTCATCCTATGATATTTATATCAACAATAAATACTTTGGAGGCAATGGGGTCCCAGGCAGATCTGAAAGTGAGTCTAAACCTGGCTACAGAATGAATTTCTTCAGGTTTGATCCGCCTTCCGATACCCTGACAATAATTGTAAATGTCTCCAATTATTTTCACAGGCGTGGAGGGTTCTGGCTTCCTGTTAAACTGGGAACATTCAGTAAAGTTCAGAAACAGCTTGCAAACAATTGGGCAGTTGAGTGGGCGACAATCAGCTTTCTTTTAGGATTTTCATTCTTCTTCCTGTTTTTCTTTCTTATTTACCCGAAAGAAAAAGTTATGGGCTTCTTCTGCATGGCTACCATTGGTCTCGCTCTGAGGCCGCTCTTTACTTCTCACTTTCTGATATACAATTTTGCAGATATAGGGTGGACCTGGACTATCAGGTTTGAGTATCTCTCTCTTTTTCTTACAATTATGGGCTGGCAATGGTTTGCTTCCGCTCTTTATCCATTGCGTATATTCAAGAGATTTTCATTCATAATGACTGTGGTATTCTTCATCCTCTTTATCCTAACATTATTTCTCCCGGTAAAGATCTTCAGCTATTCAACTTTCGTTATCTACCCTGAGATGATCATTCTGATGGTCTATGCAATCGCCAGAAGCTTCGAAGGCATACTGAAAAAAAATAAACTTGATATTGCATATTTCCTGGCATTTGTAATGCTGATCATGGGTGGAATACACGACATAAGGGTTTCACTTGGAAAAGCATCAGAGGGAACAGGCTATATTCTTACATATATTGTCGTAATATTTGTATTTATCCAGGCTTCACTACTACTTTATAAATGGGTCTTATCCTATTACGAAAAGGATAAACTGCAGAGCGACCTGGAGTTTTTGAACCGTAACCTTGGAGTGCTTGTGAACGAAAGAACTCAGGAACTCAAACGAAGGAATGAGGAGATTGAACAGCAGAATGCAAAAATTGCCTTGCAGAACAAACAGTTATCTGATACTATTCAAATAAAGAATAAGATTTTTTCTGTCGTAGCGCATGATCTAAGGAGTCCTGTAGTCAATATATTATATATGCTCAATCTTCTTAAGGAAAAGGAATACAAGGAAAAATATGACACATTTGCCAACTCAAGTATCCAGTATGCGCAGAATGTTATTTCGCTGCTTGAAAATATGCTTGTTTGGGGAAGAGGCCAGGAGGATAAAATAAAATATTCTCCTGAGAAATGGAACCTTGCAGACATCATCCTGACAAACCTGAGCATCTTTAAGGAGTCGGCTGACTTAAAGGAGATTTCGATGAATTTTACTCAGGTTGGAAACTCAATGGCATTTTTCGACAAAGATCTTCTCGATATCATCATCAGGAACCTGCTATCAAATGCGATAAAATATACTCCGAGAGGGGGCAGGGTAAGCATTCTCCTGAAGGATAAGAGCGCCGATAGCAAAGGAATGCTGCTAAAGATCTGTGACAATGGAATCGGAATATCGGACAAGAAGCAAAAGGAACTGTTCACACTTGCTGAAATTACAAGTACTCCAGGTACGGATAATGAAAAGGGAACAGGCCTGGGATTGAAGCTTTGTGCTGAGCTTGTGCAAATATGCAAAGGGACTATAAGTGTTGAAAGCAAGGAAGGGGAAGGATCGTGCTTTTCAATTGTATTGCCTGTATAATTAAAATCATCTGAAATAAAAAGCACATCCACATTATTCTTCAGGCTTACAGTTTCTTTACAGAATTGAAGGATAAATTTGGCCTTCCCACGGAACTATGAAGATACTGATTATCGAAGATGAGAAAGACCTGCTTGAGGCTATGTCCGGTTATCTTACCCTGCAGGGAATGCTTTGCGAAACAGCATCAACCTTTTTTAAGGCTGAAGACTCATTATCAGATTACAATTACGATATAATCATTCTTGATCTTACACTGCCTGATGGAAACGGGCTTGACCTGATTAGTCTTATAAAAGAGAGAAACAGCAAAGCAGGACTATTGATAGTTTCAGCAAGGAATTCGCTGGATGATAAAGTCAAAGGCCTTGACCTTGGTGCTGACGACTATATTACCAAGCCATTTCATCTTGCCGAGCTGAATTCGCGAATCAGATCGCTGGCAAGAAGACGTTTCTTCGAAGGTAAAAATGAGTTGACTTTCAATGAAATAACAATCAATACTGATTTCCTTGAGGTCGCCGTTAACGGGGAATTGCTAGATCTTACGAGAAAAGAATATGATATTCTGCTTTACTTCATGGTAAACAGGAACAGGGTAATAACCCGGGAATCAATTGCCGAACATATATGGGGTGATAATTCAACTTTTGCCGATAATTTTGATTTTATCTACAGTCATATTAAAAACATCCGGAAGAAAATTGAGCAGAAAAAAGGGGAAAACTACCTGCATAATATTTATGGTATCGGATATAAATTCAGTGAATGATGAAATTGCTTCAAAAAACGAACCGGGCTTATTTTATCCTTTCAGCATCAGCATTTGCAGTTGCAGGTCTGGTTACTTATCTTGTTCTCTCACTGTTCCTTGAATCTCAGCTTAATGAAAAACTGGCTGACACCAAAGATCACCTGATTAAAACCATTGAATTATCAGGTGTTGTCTACAACGACCCTCCTTATATTGAGGTGAAGGAAGAGCCGGCTTCATCTGAAATTAAAGATTTTTACAGCGATACGATTTTATTTGATACTTCTGAAAAAGAAAGTGTTCCATTCAGGCAACTTACAGGTACAGCTTCAATAAACAGTAAAAATTATAAAATCATAATCAGGAATACACTTATCGAAAAAAGTGATTTTCTTCTGACCATTGTACTAACTACAGTATCATTATTCGTATTGCTCCTGTTATGCTTGTATTTTATAAACAAAAAGCTTTCAAAGAGAATATGGTCACCTTTTTACAGCATCCTAAATGAGCTGAAGAAGTTCTCACCTGAAAATTCTTCATTTGCCCTGACGACCTCCGGCGGCATCGAAGAATTTGAAGAGCTAAAGATTACAATGAATAAGCTGACCGCAAAAGTGATTTCAGATTATCAGGTTTTAAAACGGTTCACAGAAGATGCATCCCACGAAATACAAACTCCCCTCTCTATTGTTCAGTCAAGACTTGAGTCACTTATTCAGGAGCCTGACCTGACTGAGATGCAGGCTGCCCAGATTCAATCGGCTTATTCAGCTTCTGTCCGGCTGGCAAAACTTACAAGATCGATGCTTTTTCTGGCCAGAATTGAGAACAGGCAGTACCCGGAATCAGAGGAAATTGACCTCGAATCAATAATCCGCAGTCATATTGAACTCTTTTCTGAAGCGATAAGGGGAAAATCATTGTCAGTTGAAATTCATTCTGCCTCTGGATGCTCACTGAATGCAAATGTTTTTCTTGCTGAATCACTTATACAGAATCTTTTGGGAAATGCCATAAAGCACTCTTTCAGCAACAGCAGCATTATAATTGAATTAAAGCAGGGATCACTTGAAATTTCCAATAACGGCGCTCCTTTGCAGGTTGAATCCCGGAAATTATTTGACAGATTTTATAAAGCCAGTAGTTCTTCAGATTCCTTTGGCCTGGGGTTATCAATTGTAATGGAGATTTGCAAAGCCTATAACTGGCATATCACTTATACAGTTGAAAATAATCTGCATAAAGTCACTGTCATATTTTAAAGTACAGAATCCTTACAGAATCCTTTCTTTATTTTGAATCATTAATCTTAAAATTTAAATTATGAAGAGGTTATTTTTCGTTTCAGTAATGTACCTGGCGTTTGGCATTATTGTCAGTGGCCAGAAAAATGAGCCTCAACCTGTAAATACAGCATTTTCACAGAAATACCCGAATGCTGCCTCAATAAAGTGGGCAAGTGAGGAAGCGAATGAATGGGAAGCCGAGTTCAAGCTTAATGGCAAAGAAATGTCGGCATCTTTCGATAATTCAGGGAAATGGCTCGAATCAGAAACAGAAATAGCAGCAAAAGAACTCCCTGCTGCAATTTCCGGTTTACTTGCAAAAGAATTCGCAGGGTACAAGACTGACGAAATATCTATCCTGGAGAGTCCTGAATTAAAGGGATTCGAAGTCAACCTGAAAAAAGGTGAAACAGTTCTTGAAGTAGTCTTTGATAATGCCGGAAAGATTCTGAAAAGAACCGATGTCTCCAAAGAAGAAAAAGACGAAAAACATGAGAAGAAATAATTTTAACTCATTTTGCAATGATCTGATCCATGGTGAAGTATCATGGATCTTTTTGTTTCCGGAATAGTCAAATGACTATTAAAATGTAAATACAATCTGCTCCTGAGACAGATGATTTCAGCTGACAGTCGGCTCAATATCCTTTCTAAGGCTGTCAGCAGTAAACCTTGTATTAAGGTCTTTTATTGAACCAAGACTCTCCATAAGATCAGGTAGATAATCAGTTTGTCCAATGAAGGTCCAGAGGTATGCAACAACGGCATATATTTTACCAGTCGTGAAATTATCGACATCCACACAAATAAAGAGAACCACTATAAAAATAATAACCAACAATACTTTAACTATCGAATAGCTGAGAGCATTCCATTTTGCAATTCTTGTCCTGGGAAGGATCATATTGTCAAAGAACTTGTGTATCGTCGAAGTATTCCTGTTTTCTATTAGCTTATAGAGCTCCTCCTGGTTATCATGAATATCCTTTTGAAGGACAGCAACATGCTTCCTGTTGTTATTGTTGACATACGCAACCGGAATTACAACAGCAAGGCAAACCAGCGCAATCCTATAATCATAAAAGAAGAGAGCAATGATAGCCCCTGCTGACGCCGCCAGCTGCCATAATGCTTCCGGCAGCTTATCCTTAAAAAATGCAATATATTCCTTTACAAGCTCGGCTCTTACAAGCATCTTTGAATATTGGTCACCCTTCGATTTTGATTCTTCAATAACCTTGGTGGCTACATCTGCGTACATCTTCGAATAGACTCCACCTGTAAACAGCCTGTGAAGTCCTCCTCCTATAACGTTTACCATGTACACAATTATCCATATCATAAGAGGAAGCATGTAATTTGCTTTCTCATGATCGTAAAAATGGTCAATAAGCGCATCCAGAAGCTTACCAAAAAAAGTAGGTTCTATTATCCAGGCTATGTTCTCAATCAGGACAAAACAAAGAAGCATCCCGATAGGATACCTGTATTTAGAAAGGATCTGTTGAAGAGTCATAACTAAAGTTGTTGGATTTGATCATGACGAAATTAACAAAAAGAATCCTATAAGCCGGACAAAATAATTGACTTTAACATCAATTTAAAACATGACCTCTCAGGGTAAAATGACTGTTTGTTCGGCTAAATTGATTAATTTAACGTCATTGTAATCCAAAAAATCATAATTATGAAGAAAATTTTTATAGCTGTTATTTTTGTCTGGTTGGTTTCAGGATGTATACCGAATAAGAAAGTAGATGGAGTTTACCGGTATTATATGGGTAAAAATAAAAATTTTGATATCTGGATCATAGACGGGAACCGGGTTAGGGAAAAGATTTACAAGGAATTTCTCTATGGAGGCAATGAGCAGCGATATATATTTAACCCTAAAGGTGAGATATGGATCGACAATGCGATCTCCTGCGAAGAATATGATCTGACTGTGGCCCATGAGCTTAATGAAAGGCACCTGATGGCAAAATTCGGCTGGACCTATGTGACTGCACATGATTCTTCGCTGATGCTCGAACAGGTGATAAGGCACCAGAACAAGGAAATATGTGAAGCTCATGAGGCTTCACTTAAGAAAGTATCGGTGCTTGATTCGTACAATATAAAGGAGATCAGGAATCTGCCTGACAGCATTTATCTTCAGAATATTTATCGCATTCCGGAAGGAACAAGAGATGGTATTTCCATATGGGTTGTCGACGGATATCTCATCCGTAAAAATATCTATCCTGATTTCGGTTTCAGCGGGAATGATCTTGCATACCACTTCATACCACCAAAAGAGATATGGATTGATGGCCAGATTTCTTGCGAGGAGACAGAGTATTCAATCGCACTTGAAATGAACGAGCGAAAGCTCATGTCAGAAGGCAAATCTTACAGCGACGCATATGAGGATGCAGTTCAGATGATTCAGAATTCAAGGTTAGCAATGGAGAAACTGCTAAAATCGCATTTCAAGATTGCCGTGCCCGACTCACTTGAACGCGATTCAGGTGTAATCGACCCTGATGAAAAATAACCACTTCTGTGAAAGTGTAATATTTTTTTATTTTGCCATTATAAAGTGCCAGAAGAGATAGTACTTTTTATCAATAAGATGGGTATAGGTAACGAATATATTTCTGGCAGCATCGAAAATAAAAGCTACTATATTGGTTTGGACATCGGGTCCATATCACTGAATACGGTAGTTCTTGATGAAGATTATAATGTCAGGGAGGATTATTATGAATATGTGCATGGGAGACAGTAACTGTATGATCAGATTATTCTGAATCCCAGCCCTTCCAGAACCTTCCTTGCCTGATTTGAGCCATGAGTCAGGCTG
>Ga0224525_1000646_pt1 | contig 15398 bp, 14 predicted proteins | sample CFST100metaG_FD_179874 | JGI IMG/M metagenome (GOLD analysis project Ga0224525, IMG submission 179874) | Peat soil microbial communities from Stordalen Mire, Sweden - C.F.S.T100 | ecosystem: Environmental > Terrestrial > Soil > Wetlands > Peat | place: Sweden: Norrbotten County, Stordalen Mire...
CTTTCCGCATTTGATAGAACACCATTAAAAAATCTCTTTTTAAACGAAAATATTCAAGATGTCAAAGAACAAAATTGTAATCAATTGATATTGTTGTAACTATAACGCAACGCTAGTGATTAAAAATTAAAAATACCCAGTACCTAATACCCAATACCTAATATCAATTATCAATTATCAATTATCAATTATTATGTTTCCAGAAGTTCCAAGACTGAATCACACGACAAAAGGTAATTTCTTTTTAATTGCCGGTCCTTGTGTTGTGGAAGATGAAAAAATGCCGATGGAGATCGCAGAAAGGATCTTCAGGATCACGGAATCGCATGAGATTCCCTTCATTTTCAAGGCATCCTATAAAAAAGCCAACCGGTCGAGAGTAGATTCTTTTTCGGGCATAGGAGATAAAAAAGCCCTTGAAGTAATCCGGAAAGTAGGAGAGCATCTTAATATTCCCACACTGACCGATATTCATACGGAAGAAGAAGCCATCCGGGCCGCTTTATATGTGGATGTGTTACAGATCCCTGCATTCCTTTGCCGTCAGACTGAATTGCTGATTGCCGCCGGGAAAACGGAAAAGGTGATCAACATCAAGAAGGGACAGTTTGCATCTGCAGCTTCTATGAAATTTGCCATCGAGAAGATCAACTATGCCGGAAATAATAAAGTGATGCTGACCGAAAGGGGAAACTCATATGGATACCAGGATCTCGTGGTCGATTTCAGGAACATCCCGGAAATGCAGCGGCTCAAAGTCCCGGTTGTCATGGATGTGACACATTCGTTGCAACAACCCAACCAGTTGGCAGGCATAGCCGGTGGGCATCCCGAACTGATCGAGACCATCGCAAAAGCAGCGATCGCCTGCGGAGCCGACGGTATCTTCATCGAAACGCATCCACACCCGGCCGCCGCAAAATCTGATGGCGCCAACATGCTCAGGCTCGACCTGCTGGAAGATCTTCTTACAAAACTGGTAAGGATTCGGAAAGCGCTCTGATTATTCGATCGACATCCCTCTGATTCCACCTGTCTCCTTATAGAACTGCACCTTCCATTTGTTTGAAGGAAGGAAGGAAACAATACCGAGCTGGCTTACCAGGCACTGGGTTTCTTCGGTCAGGTTGTCATCCACCTTTACAGTTACCCTGGCCAGTTCGGGAATGCGATAATAAAAACCATGAACTTTGCTTGCTTCGCCTCCCCTTTTCAGATAATTGGCAACTGAACTGGTTGTTCCTGAACGCTGTACCTTGATGGTGACGATCTTTCCGCCGGGTTCATCGAGTTCCATCATTCCTTTTGATTTTAAGTATTTGAAGATGGGTACTTCTGTATTGACCTGGTTCGGGTTGGGAGTATAATAAAAGGAAAAAGTAAGTGTTTTATGAAGGCTGATACCAGTGAAAAGCTTCAGGTATTCTTTCTCCATCTGCTTTAATTGGGAATCCATATACTCAAGGGTTTCCCTGTTGTAATTCACCTCCTGGAAACCGCTGATAAGATTAAACCGGTTGTCCTTAATCTTTACAATGTAATCCGATGCTTCTTTAGCCTTTTGCTCCGGGGATTTCTCTATTACGGTCCTTTTGAGGTACTGCCGTTCCAGGGTCATTGTATCGATGTTCACTTTACGAATGATGGTATCTACTTTTTCAAAGAAATTCACATCCGCGGAATATTTAAAAACTTCAGGAAAGACATCCTTCTCTGTTGCCAACCCCGGCTCTTCCTTGTTGATGATTTTTTCTTCTTTGGCAAGCGTATCAATTCGTTCAGGGATGGTACCAAGAATCAACCCTGATTCGGTAAATGACAACAGCCCGGTCTGATCGTTCTTCGACAATTTTCTTGCAAGTTCAAGAAAATAGTATTGGTCGGGATCCGGTTGCTGCGATGTAGTGACCGTCATGCCGGTGATCTTATATTCCACCGAATTGGCCATCACAACATTCTTTAATCCCAGGTATTTCAAGGCATATTCGGAATAGGGTCCTTTGTAATTCTCGATCCGGTCGATGTTTACATCGATCCTGATTACCGTTCGCGGAAGAGAATAAAATACACCTTCCTTCCCAGGAGGAATAGAATTATTATCAATATGAAAAACATTGATCTGGGAAAATCCCGGATTCAGGAAAAATCCTGAAAGGATGAAAAGAAATCCAAAGAGACTTTTACGCATAAGGATTTGTGTTTCGTTTTTGACTTTTTATTCGCTGTTCGCTGTTCGCCTTTAACCTTCTGACTTCGGACCTCTGACCTCGGACCTCTGACTTCTCACAAGGAACAACCCTGCAAAAGTAATAATTCCGTTAACAAGCAAAAGTTCAAAACCGAATTTGTAGCCTCCTAAAAGCACATCCGAATAACTGCTGAGAAAATAACAGAATACCGGTGAAGCGATTACTACTACCGGTACCCAGCGATCTTTCACGTTGTAAGGCATGAACAACCCGAATGCATACAAACCCAGCAATGGCCCATAAGTATACCCAGCAATCGTGAACAATTTATCGATCACAGCCCTGTCATTGATAGCCCTGAAGATTATAATAACCATCAGTAAAATCAAAGCAAAACTGATATGGACCATGTACCGTACCCGTTTCTTTTGTTTTTCATCAAGATCGGACCGTTTGTCAAGTCCCAGAAAGTCGATACTGAAACAGGTGGTGAGGGATGTCAATGCCCCATCGGCACTCGGATAAGCCGCTGATATCAACCCGACCAGGAATACCATCCCGGCAACGGGACCGAGATATTGGATGGCAATCATCGGAAAAAGATCATCCGTCCGTGAAGGCACTTTTATTCCCGCCCGGTCGGTGTAAATAAAAAGGACTGCACCGAGGAAAAGGATGATAAAGTTCACAAAAACCATGATCCCGGTAAAGGTGAACATATTTTTTTGAGCGTCTTTCAGGCTTCTGCAGCTGAGGTTCTTTTGCATCATCTCCTGGTCGAGCCCGGTCATAACAATCGCGATAAAAGCCCCGCTGAGCAGCTGTTTAAGGATAAACCGTTTATCGTGCCAGTCGCTGAAAAACATCTTTGAATAGGCGCTGTGAATCACATCCGCCGACATGGCAGGAAGGGAACTACCCAGGTTCCTAATAATGAACCCGATGGAAAATACCAGTGCCAGCATCATAAAGGTTGTCTGGATCGTGTCGGTCCAGATGATCGTTTTAATACCTCCTTTAAATGTATAGAGGAGGATCAGGATAATAAAGATCAGGACGGTCACCCCGAAAGGGATCTTCCACGCATCAAACACGAACACCTGAAGGACGTTGACGATGAGGAACATCCGGAAGGAAGCTCCGATCACTCTGGAAATGATAAAGAAAAAAGCACCCGATTTATACGACCAGAATCCAAATCGGGACTCGAGGTAAGAATAGATCGAAGTCAGGTTCAGCCGGTAGTATAGCGGCATCAGCACTGTCGCAATGACGGTATATCCGAACACATAGCCCACCACCAGCACCATGTAGGAAAATTGCGTGGACCCCACCCAGCCGGGAACAGACATAAACGTGACGCCCGACATGGAAGCGCCAATCATTCCATAGGCCACCACAAACCAGGGAGAGGCTTTGTTACCGATGAAAAAAGCGCGGTTCGTTGCCCTCCTGGCCGTGATCCAGGTAACGATAAACAGCAGTATGGTATAGGCAAGAAAAGTGATGAGGATGGTTACAGGATTCACGGGGTCAGGATAATCAGTTCCTATTTTTTTTCAGCACGTAAACTGCTTCCGCAAAGGAGATCAGGTCAGGGTAAACAAAATCAATGCAGCGGTAACTTTTCCTTGCAACGTTGAGATCTTCGGAAATGAAGACATTTACCATTTTCAGTCTTTCGCCGAAGATCATATCCGAAATGGAATCGCCCACCATCACCGATCGTTTAAAGTTGATCCCGGGAAACTCTTTTCTGGCCAGGAGAGCCATTCCCACATTAGGTTTCCGTTTTACAGAACCTTCCATTTCAAGATGGGGACTATGATAGATCCGGTCAATCCTTCCACCATGGCTTTCAATTTCAGCGATCATTTTCCGGTGAAGAATCTCAAGTTCATTCTCAGTCATCAGGCCTTTCCCGATGCCCTGCTGATTGCTTACCACGATGATCCGGGAAAATTCCTGTGAAAGAATTTTCAAGGCTTCCGTTACGCCCGGAAGAAATTCGAACTGTTCCCACTTCTGCACATACCCTCTCAGGATTCGTGTATTAATCACGCCATCCCGGTCGAGGAATAGAGTCCAGCCGGAATCAATCATCAAATCGCTTAAATTCATCTTGTGCAATCATGTAATCCTCAGGGATCCCGATATCCAGGAAATATCCCTTAGCTGGATAACCATAAATTCCCGATTCCTTATAGCACTTTTCAAAACAATCTTTTTCAATGGAAAATTTCTTTCCGAAAGAAGAGGATACCAGGAAATTTTTATTAATCAGGTAGATTCCTCCGTTGATATAGCCCGGGTCGGATTTCAGGTTCTTTTCAAAAAATCCTGTCACACGTTTTTCGGCATCGATCTGAACAGTTCCGAAACGTGAAGTATCATCCAGGTAACGGAGTGCCATCGTCAGATCGGCGCCGATCTTTTGGTGAAGATGCTGCATTGCCTGCAAGTCGATACGAAACATGCTGTCGCCATTCATAGCAAAGGCAGATTTACCTTCTACCTGTTCCAGCGCGTTCAGGATGCCGCCACCTGTTCCCAGTGGTTCTTCTTCAATGGCATAGGAGATGGTAAGCTGCTTGTAACGGTCTTTAAAATGTTCCTGTATCATTTCCCGCTTATAGCCAACCGAAAGGATTACTTTCTGAATACCCTGGCCGGTCAGAAAGTTCAACAGGTATTCCAGAAATGGCTTATCATTGACCAATGCCATGGATTTTGGCTGGTCATTTAACACCTTCTGCAGTCTTGTGCCAAAGCCACCCGCAAGAATTATTGCTTCCAATATCCAGGTTATTTAGGAAAGATCGTCGATTCAACGTATTCGCATATGATATGCCCGATCATAATATGGGATTCCTGGATCCTTGGCGTTTCCGTTGATGGAACATTAACCAGGAAATCACAGAGATCCTTCATTTTACCTCCTGTTGCTCCGGTCAGGCCAACCGTGATGATCCCCATCTCGCGGGCCGTTTCGAGTGCACGGATGATATTTCCGGAATTTCCAGAAGTTGAGATGGCGATGAGCACATCTCCTTTATTTCCAACTCCACGCAAGATCCGGGAATAAACTTCATCGAAGGAATAATCATTAGCCACTGCTGTAAGATAGGAAGAATTTACATGCAAGGCCTCTGAAGGAAGTGGCGCCCGGTCATAGTTGAACCGGCCGGAAAACTCAGCTGCCAGGTGTTGTGCATCGGCTGCACTCCCACCATTACCGCATAAGAGCACCTTGTTGCCATCACAAAATGATTCCGCACAGGTATCTGCAACCTCGCGGATCACTTCGATCAGGCGCTCATCAATCAGGATGCGCTGCTTAGTAAGAATAGATTCATTAATGGCTTCCTTAATTCTCATTAAAATAATTTTCTACAAATATAGCCTATAAAATAATAAATGCAGGAATTCAGAATGCAGGAATGCAGAATTAATGTACAATGGATAATTGATAATTATTTCGCCATTTCGCCTTTTCGCTATTTTTTTAAAGTGTCCAGGTAGATAATCCCTTGCTGGTAAACTCATACCTTTTTGCTTGTCCTCCGAACTTCTTCAGCGCTTCGATCACTCCGGAACGGGTAGTTCCGGGACAATAGAAGAACATAAAGCCGCCGCCGCCTGCACCGGAGATCTTCCCTCCTGTTGCTCCATGCTGCATCGCAGTTGAATAAATATCATCGATTAAAGTATTGGTGATCCCTGCCGCCATATTCTTTTTGAACTGCCATCCAAAATCAAGGATCTCGCCGATTTTTCCAAGTTCTCCCCTTAACAATGCTTCCTTCATCATCACAGCCTGTTCTTTCAACTTGTGCATAGCCTCTATCGTTTTTTCATTCCGGTCGGTGACATTTTTTGATTGTTGTTCAATGATGATAGACGATAGCCGGCTGGTCTCTGTGTGATAAAGGATCAGGTTATGCGACAGTTCATCCAGGTACTTTTCATGGATCCGCAATGGGTTCACGATCACTTTATCTTCCTTCGAAAATTCCATGAAATTGACACCGCCGAAAGTTGCAGCATATTGATCTTGTTTTCCTCCCGCCATGCCCAGGTCGATTCGCTCGATCTCATAGGCAAGATGTGCCAGGTCATATTCCCCCAAAGGCAACCCAAGCCATTCGGCAAAAGCGCCAAGGATCGCAACAACCAATGTGGATGAGGTACCAAGTCCTGATCCGGGAGGTGCATCCACATACGTTGTAAGTTCAAACGACAGCGGCTTTTTAATAAAATCTTTGACGACTCGGTTGTAGATCCCTTTTACCAAATCAAGTTTACCGTCGATAGGCAGAACAATCGTACTTTTAAAAGTATAGTGCTCATTCTTATCGACCGAAATCAGGACGATCTTATTGTCATCCCTGGGAACGATGGTCGCATAGGCATACATGCTGATGGTTGCATTGAGGATCGTACCACCGAACAACTCTGAATATGGAGCCACATCGGTTCCGCCACCGGCAAGGCCCAGGCGCAAGGGCGCTTTACTTCGTATGATCATGTTTTCTTGTTTCTTGATGCTGGATGCTGGATCCTGGATAATTAAAGATTAAAAATTAAGGATTACAAATTATTCTAAATCTCTGCATTCCATTCTTTTTTCTGCATTTTGAATTCCTGCATTCTGAATTCCTGCATTCTTCAATGGTTTGCCACCTGATCGATCGCCTCGAGCATCTTCTCCCATGAATATTTAAGCTTTTCGACAGCGGCATTGGCAGAAAATTCTTTTTCCATTTTCTCATTGTAAAATCTCAGGATGGATGAAGCAATCTCAGGTACTAAGGGTTCTACTATATAGCCGACCTTTCCATCGGGTACAAATTCAGCAAGGCCGCCCACATTGGTGATGATCATTGGTTTGTTGAAATGATAGGCGATCTGTGTAACGCCGCTTTGCGTAGCGCTTTTATACGGCTGAACAACGAGGTCGGCAGCACAAAAATAATCTGGAACAACGCTGTCGGGGATAAACTCATTATATATTATAACGTGTTCCCTAAGATGAAGTTGATCCAGGAGGTCATAATAGGGTTTTGCATCGGTATAAAACTCGCCAGCAACCATGAGTTTCAGGGGATATGCGCGCAACCTTTCGTCGGCAAAGGCTTTCAGTAGAAGGTCGAGTCCTTTGTAATCACGGATAAAACCAAAGAAGAGAATGTACGAACACCCGGGATCCAGCCCAAGCCGTTTTTTTGCTTCAGTTTTGGATACCGGTTCACCAAAATTATCATAGAGTGGATGCGGACAAAAAAGCGTAGGTTTGGGTTTGGAAGTGAGGAATTGATCGATCTCAGCAAGCACCGAACGTGACATGGCGATGAATCCGTCTGCAGAATTGACCCAGTAATGGATGAGTAGCATGTCGCCTGGCCGTCTTTCATGAGGGATCAGGTTATCGAGAATGGAAATGATCTTTGTATGTTTATTTTTCCGGATGATCCGGGAGATGGTACCGAGGCAGGGTGCCATGAATGGGATCCAGAATTTGACAATGACCAGATCGGGTCGTTCATTTTTAATGTGTCGTCCTACCTTGATCCAGTTCAGCGGGTTGATGGAATTGATCTTGATTTTAATCGGAATCCCTTCCGGAGCAGGTTCGGTTGAATATTGAGTTTTCCCTGGAAACAGGAAACCGGGATACTGCAGGCTGAAGGTATAGATGGTAACGTCGTTGCCCTGGTCGATGTATTCTTTTGCCAGCTGTTCGTTATAAGTTGCAAGCCCGCCCCTGAGCGGGTGAGCCGAACCGATGATCACGACCTTACGTTTTTTAAAGTCCAAGTTTTCTTTCGACAAGGTATTGGTTTTTATCTGCAGCCGTCCGGGAAATCATCTCACCAAGAAATCCTGCTACAAAAAGCTGTGTTCCAAGGATCATGGCCAGCAGACCAAAGAAGAACAGCGGGCGTTCGGTCATCTTGAATGCCTGCATGAAGAATTTTGCATAGGCAAGGTAACCCGCGATGATGAACCCTGCAAGAAAGAGAAGCGATCCAAGTAAGCCGAAGAAATGCATTGGTCTTTTCCCAAAACGAGCCGTAAAATTTATGGTCAGAAGGTCGAGATACCCTTTGAAGAAACGGTCGAGTCCATATTTCGTCTTCCCATATTTCCGCTTCCGGTGAACCACCACCTTCTCCCCTATCCGGTTGAATCCTGCCCATTTTGCAATAACGGGAATATACCGGTGCATCTCGCCATATACTTCAATGCTTTTTATAACATCGTTTTTGTAAGCCTTCAGCCCGCAATTGAAGTCGTGAAGTTTGATCCCCGACATCCTACGGGTGGACCAGTTGTAAAATTTTGTAGGAATGGTCTTTGATATTGGATCATATCTTTTCTTTTTCCAACCGGAAACCAGGTCATATCCACCGGTCCGTATCATCTCATACAACCCGGGTATCTCATCGGGGCTGTCCTGCATATCCGCATCCATGGTGATAACCACATCCCCGGTTGCATTACTGAAACCCACATTCAGGGCAGCAGCTTTGCCATAGTTCCTGCGGAATTTGATCCCCTTCAGGTTAGTGTTCTGTGCAGCCAGGCCTTCAATGATTTTCCAGGATCCGTCGCGGCTGCCGTCATCCACGAAAAGCACCTCATACGAAAGATGATTTTCCATCATCACCCGTTCGATCCATGCTGCCAGTTCAGGAAGCGATTCTTCCTCGTTCAGAAGAGGTATTACAACTGAAATATTCATTTAATTCAGATTAGATCATGGTAGGAGCATTGGGATCTTTCTTTTTCACGAAGATGGCAATGATCAAGGAGAAGATGGCTGCAAAGAAGGTATAAGCTAAAAATCCCCAGATGACCATCCATACAGGGGTCATGAATCTTTCGGTCATGGCCAATGACTGATCCATCTGTTCCTGTGATATATTTCCTGCCTTGGCCTCCATCTTATGCCGGGTCATCTCCAGCATTTCCTGTAAAAACCCTGTATTGATATACTTCATATAAAAGAAAAAGAAAATGATTGAAATGATCGAAGCGAACAGACCTATCAGGAAATTGGTTGAAAATGCCTGTCCGTAAGTCATAAACCCTTTCAGCTGAACCTTACGGTATTGCAAGGATCCAACTATCATTCCTCCAATCATTATAATGTATGCGAGATATCCCAACGTTTGATTCATGTATAGGTTGGCAACATACATGATCAGTGAAAAAACGATCAGTCCTATACCGGTACCTATGCCATAAATTAGGGTATGCATGCCCAGGGATGTTTGTTTTTCTTCCATTGCTTTATGTTTTAAAGGTTGAATGCAAGGCAAACATACAAAAAAATATGAAGAATGATTGTGAAAGGCGACAAAATTGTATCTTTGCCCCGGGGTAAGTCTTATACGACCAGCTCCCGTCAAACTCCCCCAGGTTCGGAAGGAAGCAAGGGTAAGATGGTCGAGCGGAGCGATATAAGGGGCTTACCCTTTTTTCAATTTACGATTTTAGATTTACAATTTTCGAATTAGTTACTTATACCATTCGACAATAACAATCGAAAATCTAAAATCGTAAATTCAATCTAAAATCTAAAATCGTAAATCGTAAATGCTATTAAGGGTTCATCCCGATAATCCCGGTGAGCGTCATCTCAAGATCATTACCGATTGCTTGCATAGTGGCGGCCTGGTGATCTATCCCTCGGATACGGTCTATGGATTGGGATGCGACATCACCCAGATCAAGGCGGTCGACCGGATCGCGCAGATCAAAGGCATCAAGAGGGAAAAGGCCAATTTTTCCTTTATCTGCCATGACCTTAGTCATCTTTCCGATTTTACCCGGACCTTTCCGAATCATATCTTCCGCCTGATGAGAAAAGCATTGCCCGGCCCATTCACCTTCATCCTGAATGCCAATAACAATGTTCCGCATTATTTCCAGAGCAAAAAGAAAACGGTAGGGATCCGTATTCCCAACCACCTTGTTCCCCTGCAGATCGTCGAGAAACTTGGAAATCCCATTATGACCACTTCGATCCACGACGAGGATGAGATCATTGAATATTCCACCGATCCCGAACTGATCTATGAAAAATACCGTGATCTCGTGGATATTGTCATTGATTCCGGTCCCGGGGGTAACATCGCCTCCACTATTGTGGACTGTACCGGGGATGAACCGGTGATCATCCGCGAAGGGAAAGGTGACTTGTCCCTTTACTTATAGATTAGTCCAGCAATGATGCTTGATGCTGGATGCTGGATCGCTAATTTTTGACTTTGTTAATTTGTAACGCTATGCCTTCTATTCCTTCACTTTTCATATCTCACACATCACATCCCAAACCCCACACATCCAGCATCCAGCATCCAGCATCCAGCATCAATCTCAGGTCACGCATATCTTTTTATCCGCATCCATTGGAATATTAAAAACAAACCCGTACTTTTGCACGCTCAAAAATCAGAAGGAGATTCGCTAGCTCAGTAGGTAGAGCATCGCCCTTTTAAGGCGGGGGTCCTGGGTTCGAATCCCAGGCGGATCACTTACATAATTGAATATCAATAAGTTAGAGGAATTTGTTCAGATAATGTGCAGATTCTTCTTTTTTTATTGTATATTCTTTCTCCATTTTTTTAACTCGTATAAAAAACAATAAAGTATGGAAAAAACGGAGCATCTGACAACCTTTCACCGGTTTTGGTTGACCACCTTATACTATTAGTAATCAATTAAATGGGATGGTCAGATTGCTCTAACAAAGGCTGGTCAATGAAAGCGTTTTTTCCACTATACAGGCATTTGATTAAAAAACAATTACTTGTTTATCGGTGTTCCATAGTTCTTTATTTTATTCTGCATTTCCACAGTTAACTGTTTAACAAGTTCTGCGTTGTAGGCACCAGATGGCATGTATGGTATCTGATAATTGAAAAGTTGATACGCTGCAACAGAATAATAACGCGATAAGGCTGGCAAAGACCCAGGATTGGCAATCGGATTGACATCAGTGGCAAAAATCGAAATGCTATTGTCGCTGTTGCGGACAAGATCGAATGTGCGAAACATCTGGGGAAAATCCCTCAGGGAAGCGGTTTCAACTTCCCAGAAACCGAGTTCTGGATGTGTAGGGTCAGGTGATGGTTGTGCAGTAACCTGATTGACATGACGATGTCCTGAGATCCACAAGATGAGATTGGAGTAGTAATGCAGCGTGTCAATCAGTTGCTTTTCTGCAATTATACAGTTAGGGTTCCACAAACCGGTTTCGACTCCTATGGGTATGTGAGCCGCTATGATCATAAGCTTGTCATCAGCCTGACCCTTATGAAGTTCACTTATCAGCCAGTTCAAACGAACCTGATCAAGAGAGCCGTGACCGTAAACAGTCGTATTTGGATCACTATCCTGCTGGGTGTCGTCGAGTACAAGGACTCTGACAGGGAGGTCCGCTTTTGGTTCGAACGTGTAGCAGGCGAATCCCCAGGTTACGTTGCTTTGGCTGAACCCATGCCCTACCGGACTTGATGAGGTGTTAAAAAATTCGCTTATCCATTGGTATTTCAACAGCGAACGGCGATTCGGATCGGCTGCAAGCACCTGCGGAGGAGTTGGAAATAATGAGGTATCACCTGCACCGATAATGTCACCTAAAGGTGTCCTTCCGTCAATGGAGCCCAGGTAGTAACCCCTGTCATCCAGGTGGCCGGTATTCGGAACGGCCTGGTTGATGATATTCAACCCGGTATAACTCCCCCGTATGTAATCATTTGCCGGGTAAGTACCCACCCAGAAATGATCGTGGTTGCCGAGAACCTGATACCACGGAATAGAACTATTAAGCCCTTCGGCCTGAAATTCGTCCTGGTAATCATTATCCGGCCCGGGGATCGGATCATCCTTCGTCCCTGAGTCGGGATTTATGAGTTTTCCGTCAAGCACATCGATGAACCATCTTAATTCGTTGTACTGGGTATTGTTGCAATCATCGCCAAGGGAAATGCCAAAATCAAACTTTTTTTCTTTGTTTAGAACATTAATTGTTTTCACTGCTGCATTGAGAACCTGGGTCGTCAATAGCATGGTTCCCGAATAGGCTGAAACATTGGTGTTCATGTATCCGGGATAAATGGCCTGGGTAGGTGTTTCCTTGTCGGCAAGATGAATGTCAGTCATGGTAAAGAATGTCAACAAGTCTGCCGCTTTTGTGACCGATTGACCGGAATATCCGGCCGGCATGATGTCCAGCCGTTTTTGGCAGGGAACTCCCGGGCCATATTGCCACCCGCCATACCCGTACAGATCATATTTTGAAATTTCGTTAGCATAGATCGGCGGCGGAAAAGTAGAAATGAAATTGGGTATTATTGTTCTCTCGAGCGTCGTATAGCCCCTGGTAACTGTTGAATTAACAGGGCTGTCATTTTTGCTGCATCCATTATTGAACAGCACTATAAATTCCATTCCTGTTAATAGGCAAATCGAGATGTTGTTTTTCTTTTTCATGATAATTTCATTTACATTTATTATGATCTTTTTATTTATGGTTCATCGCAAGAATGCGTACCTGAATTTTAAGCACGGAAAATAACCACTGAAAACCTTAAGCCATCGGCGTTTTTCCCATTTTACAATCAAAAGTAAAATTTGATTTTGAAAAAACTTCATTAACATAATACATTTATTTACTGATAGATGAAGATTTTGAGATACATTTTTACAAAGAAATATCTAATTTAAGCAATGTACAACCTTTTAATTCCATGCCTGTTACATCATTATGTGAAATAGTTACATAATTCACACATTCTAAAAGTGTTGAATTTCTTGTGATAAAAATTCTTTAAGTGAATCGCGGCAAGTCCAGTTTTTTTGAATTGACACGAAAGATGGAATATTCAGGTACGCATCTTTACGAATAACCCTTTTTTTTTTGCCTTTTTACCGTGCATTAACTGTTGCCAAAAGTTTCTAAATTTTCCGAACTTTAACAATGACAAAAATCTGATACCGTAAATAAATGACACTGTGAAAACCATACGTAAATAGGCGAAGTATAATATTAGTCCAAGCCCCAGGCGGATCACAATCAATCCCTGTAAATCAATGTTTTACAGGCTTTTTATTTCATAGGGGATGATAAAAGTCGTTTTGACACGTTTTTTCATTTTGGCGTATTACCTTTTCCGGTGTTAACCGGTTTATGTAAAAAGGAAAAATGAAAAAAGGTTCTGTGAAGAAAGATCCGATTAAATGATTTGTTGATTGGCAGATAAATAGTTTTATTAATTTTGTCCATACAAGTTGTCAAACAAATGGTTATTAACCCTTGCTTCAAATTAAACCATACCCAAATGAAAACACTTAAACTGTTCCTGTTTCTATTCGCTATTGCCACGTTTGGTATCAGTTGCGATAAAACGGATTCCAAGAAGGATACCCCCTGCGGCAAGGAGGAAAAGAGCATTGACCATGTTGCCTACCCGGATAATCTCACGGATGATATAGCAAACGGCGTTTTGACATATGACAAGATTGATGATTCAGCCCGAATGTATTTCACATGGTATGATAAAAACCTTTGTGGTGATTCCGAACCGCAAATTAATTGGCAAGCGGAGATTGGTGATTCTCTTTATCATATAGGAAATATCACTTATGAGGTAGACTGGTATATCCTGTTTCAATACAAGAAAAAGGCGATAAACCCGACATATTATTCCGGCAATTACTCTTTCGAGGGACGTTATACGGTCGGCCTTGCCCAGATGTATTCAGGCAAGGAGGGTCAGATGTACTCCTCAATGATCTTCATGTTCAAATCCTTTAACAATTCAGAATTGGATCTTGCATTTTTCAAAAGACAATTGAAAATGGCGCGAATTCTAGTTTACTATTATCCATTCAATTAAGGCGATCTGTCTGTGATCCAAGGCGGATCACATTAATTCATCACAAACCACTGTAAATTAAATAAATACAGTGGTTTTTTCTATTTTCCTGCTACAACTTTAATAAGACGTAACGGAAATATCAGAATATCTGACGACCTGAAAATTATAGAAATTATTTAGGTAAATATGGGTAGAATAGAGGTATTTTAAAAATTGAATATAACAGACTTTCATCTGGTGAACAAGGCCACGAGCGGTGAATTGATATAATAGTTCCCGACCCCAAGTTTCTTTTTAGTAAGGAAACCATCATTGGCTAACTGATTCAAATAACTGGATGCGGTGACTCGCGATACCTTCAGGTCATTTTGGATAAATTCAATTTTCGTATACGGGTGGCGAAACAGATTATTGATCAGTTCCTGGCTATAAAATTTATAACCGGACCTGATCCGGTGTTTATAGTCCATCATCAGCTTCTTTATTTCAAGAATAAGCGCTATGGTTTCAATGGAAGTCTTTTCAATGCCCTCCAGCATAAAAAGGATCCATGGCTCCCACTCACCTTTCTCCCTCACATTCTGCAGATTCTGGTAATAATCACTTTTATGATCAATAATAAAACGGCTTAAGGAAAGAATGGGCAGGTGTAAGAGAGATTTCTGAACGAGGTATAAAATATTTATGATCCTTCCTGTACGGCCATTCCCGTCAAAAAAAGGATGGATACTTTCAAACTGAAAATGAATCACCGCCATTTTTACCAGTGGATCTGCATCACTGAGAGAATCATCATTGATGAATTTTACCAGGTTGCTTATTGCCTTAATTATTTCATCATAATCCTGAGGAGGCGTAAAAATGACCTCACCGGTTTGAAGGTTTTTCAATACAGTTCCGGGAACTCTGCGGAATCCGGCTTGATTGCTCTCAAGCACTGATTGAATTTGTAAAATATGATTTGCTGATAAAAGACCATGTTTATTGACAAGATCGAAGCCCTTTTTAAGTGCTGCAATATAATTCTGTACTTCCTTTGCTGCAACCGTTTGCCATCCTGCCAGGTTCAAATCCGCCTTAAACAATTCATCCTGTGTCGTTATTATATTTTCCACAGCAGAACTATCCTTCGCCTCCTGTAATCCCAGGGTATTAAGTAATATTTCCTGATTAGGTATTGTTCCCCCGATACCTTTAAGTTCAGCCAGGGCACGGTGAGCATCAGGTAATTTTTTCAGAACCGTTCTTGATTCCAGTTCTATTTCTGGAGGAAGAAGAGTGGGCTTCCAGGGGATGTTTGAAATATTTGTTTCCATCA
>Ga0224525_1000649_pt1 | contig 15366 bp, 12 predicted proteins | sample CFST100metaG_FD_179874 | JGI IMG/M metagenome (GOLD analysis project Ga0224525, IMG submission 179874) | Peat soil microbial communities from Stordalen Mire, Sweden - C.F.S.T100 | ecosystem: Environmental > Terrestrial > Soil > Wetlands > Peat | place: Sweden: Norrbotten County, Stordalen Mire...
ATATTTATATTTTTTAGCTGTCATTGCGAGGAGGTACTCCGACGCGGCAATCCCGTTACTACAATTCTCAAATCGTTGTAGAACGTTTCTTCTGCATAGCGTCGGGATTGCCGCGTCGTCGCAGTGCCTCCTCCTCGCAATGACAGATAGAGGGTATTCTTTTTGCTATAGGTTATTATTTATTCTCTATTTCTCCTTCCAAGGCCCAAGGTGTGGTTTTGATGACTTTAGCTTTCACAAAACTACCAATCAAGTTTTTGTCGGAATTAGATTTATTTATTTTTATATCCTTAAAGCTCCTTGTCTTCCCGAAATAATTTTTTCCATCTTCTTTTTCGATCAGGACTTCGACTATCTTTCCGATATACTTTTTATTATTCTCGTTTGCCGTTTCTTTCAATATTCTGTTCAGCATATTTTCCCTTCGCTTTTTCTCTTCCCATCTCACATCATCCGGCATTTGCGCGGAAACAGTTCCGGCGCGTGGGGAATATTTATTGATATATGCAATGTCGAATTTAGCTTTGCGCATAATATCGACTGTTTCTTCAAATTGCTCTTCGGTTTCGCCCGGAAAGCCAACGATGATATCAGTCGTAAGCATGACGTCTTCAATATTATCCCTAATCATTTCAACAAGGGACAGAAAATGTTCTTTGGTATATTTTCGATTCATTTTTTCAAGAATTTCATTGTTTCCCGATTGGAGTGCCAAGTGTATATGATTCGTGCATTTGGGGCAGTTTTTGACCGTCTGGATGAGTTTTTCAGTCATATCTTTCGGATGGCTTGTCAGGAACCTGATCCAAAAATTACCATCGATCTTATTAATTTCTTCAAGCAGGGCGGGAAAGTCGGTTTTGTCATTCGGGCGATATGAGTTAACATTCTGTCCGAGAAGAATGATTTCTTTGTATCCTTTTTGGACAAGCTCTTCGACTTCATCTATAACCTCCTGAATCGGTCTTGAATATTCCCGTCCGCGCGTATATGGAACGATGCAATAGGAGCAGAAATTGTTGCAGCCGGTCATGATCGGCACATAGGCTGTGAAAGGACTTTCATATTCCGGCTTGATTTGAAAATAATCAAATTTATTTCCTTCATCAGGTTTTTTGATTCCTAACATTTCCGGCAATTTATTTATGCTTTTGATATCGATTATCACATCGAATATTTTCTCAATTTTTTCCCTGTCATTTTTTACCACGCATCCTGTCAGAACTGCTTTGAAATTCGGATTATGTTTGCGATATTTTTTGAATTTTTTTCCATTCCCATAAAGCCGGTTCACCGCCGACTCGCGCACCGCACATGCCACAAATACAACCAAATCAGCCTCGCTCTCGTCTGAGGTTTTCTCATAGCCGATCTTTTCCAGAACTCCCGACACTCGCTCCGCGTCTGAATAGTTCATTTGGCAGCCATGTATGTGGATGAAATACTTCATGGTTTATTCTTATTTACTCTTGAACAGTAACAAAAAAAGGTGATTTGGGCAAGCCAAGCTTAATCCTGAGCCATTTTGCAATAATTTTGTTTTTTCTTGTCATCCCCCGATCAGGTCGAGGGCAGACTCTGAGGTACTCCGAAGGCTCCCGAGCTACCTCGCGTAATATCAAGATTATTCGGATTACCTTAGAATAACACAACAAAAAATAATTATGGCAAAATAAAAAACAGTTTTAAATTTTTTAAATAAAACCGTTTTAACTCTTATACTCGATATCGACGTTGAGACGATACTCTTATTGCCAAGCTTCTTTTTACTCTTTGTTTTTCTGAGAGGTTAGATACTCCGTAAAATCTGGGTTCTTTATAATCTTGCTTCTTTTTCTCTTCTTCTATTTTTTGTTCTAAATTATCCTTTTTTATTATAACCGGATCGTATTTTCCTTCAATTACTTCCCAGCATGACATCTTTTATCTCCTTTTTGTTTTATGCTTCAACCATACCACCTCAGTTTTATATGTCAACCATAAAAATTCTTATATACAGAAGCAGATTTTCTGATCTGCTCCTCTTATATTCCAAGACTTCGTATTTTTATATAAAATCACTGAACCATACAATTCACAGCAGAACCCACAATTTGTCATCCTGGTGAGAATCCCTTCGATATTATTATTCGCATATAAATATTGTTTATTTCCAATATACTATTGAAGGGATCCCTACGGGATGACAAAAGGTAGGCATTATCACAAGAATAAGGCTTAAGGGGTTTGAGGAAGTAATTTTAATTATTCACATTAAAAAGAAAGCTCGTCTGGGAGCTTTCTTTTTAATTTAGATAAAATCAAAATATTTATTTCTTATTCTTGATTTCCTCCTCAATCTTCGCTATAAATTCTTCCGTCTTTATCGTGCTAATATCCCTTGTCCCTTTCTGTCTGACCGCAACCGCACCAGCCTCGATTTCTTTGTCGCCGAGAACGAGCATATATGGAATTTTTTCATTTTCAGCCTCGCGGATTTTTTTGCCGATGCTTTCATTGCTGTCATCGATTTCAACACGGATGCCTTCGTTAGATAATGAATCGAAGACCTTGCGGGTGTAATCGAGATGCTTTTCTGAAGAAACTGGTAATAATTTTACTTGGATGGGCGATAACCAAAGAGGGAAATTTCCGCCAGTGTGTTCAATAAGGATACCGATGAATCTCTCAAGCGAGCCGAAGATGGCGGCGTGGATCATTACCGGAATTTTCTTTTCTCCACTGGCGTCAATGTATTCCATGTCAAATCTTCCCGGTAATTGGAAATCCAGCTGGATAGTGGCGAGCTGCCATGACCTGCCGAGAGCGTCTTTGATATTGATATCAATCTTGGGGCCATAGAAAGCGCCGTCTTTGTCTTTGAGACCGAACTCGATGTTTTCTTTCTTAAGGGAATCCTTGAGGTCCTGTTCCGCCTTGTCCCAAACGGCGATTTCTCCCATATAGTCATCGGGACGAGTTGAGAGAAAGAATTCCGGTTTGATGTTGAATACGTTAAAATACTCTTTTACCATCTTTAATAGAGTCGAGATTTCTTCTTCGACCTGGTTCTCCATCAAGAGAATATGGGAGTCATCCTGCGTGATGGCGCGGACGCGGAAGAGACCGTTTAGTTGACCGGATTTTTCATTGCGCATCACGCGGCCGATTTCTGTGTAGCGGATGGGCAGTTCTTTATATGATCTCTGCTTGGTTTTGTAAATCAAAATATTGAAAGGACAATCCATCGGTTTGAGGCAATAGGTTTCTTCATCCACGTTGAATGAGAACATATCTTCTTTGTAGTGATCCCAGTGGCCGGAAGTTTCCCAAAGAATTCTCTTGGCAAGCTGTGGAGTCTGGATTTCCACCGAGCCGTATTTTTTACGGATACTCTTTCCGAATCTCTCCAACTCGTTCCAGACAATCATTCCTTTTGGATGCCAAAAAGCGGATCCCGGAGCTTCCGGATGGAAGGAGAACAAATCGAGTTCGCGTCCGAGTTTTTTGTGGTCTCTTTTTTCCGCTTCTTCAAGTTGTTTTTCGTATGCAGATAAATCATCTTTATTCTCGAAAGCGATCCCGTAGATTCTCTGGAGCATCTTATTTTTTTCATCTCCGCGCCAGTATGCGCCAGCGGTTTTTGTGAGTTTGAAAGAATTGATGTCGATTTCTCCGGCAGAGCCGACATGCGGGCCACGGCAGAGATCGACAAAACCGTTGATGCGATAGACAGTCACTTCAGGTTCGTTCGCTTCTTCGCCTAGAATCTCCACTTTATAATTCTGTCCGGCTTTGGTGAAATGTCCGCTTGCATTTTCCCGCGTAATCACTTCTTTTTCAAAAGGCAAATTGCTTTTGATCATCGCTTTCATTTTTTCTTCCAAAAGAGGAAGGTCTTCCGGGATTAAAGTTCTTGGCAGATCGAAATCATAATAGAATCCATTCTCGATTGCCGGCCCGACGCCGAATTTTGCTTCCGGAAACATCTCCATAACAGCCGCCGCCAGAATATGGGCGAGTGAATGTCTTTTGATTTCCAGTTTTTCTTCATTCATAGGTTTTGGTTATAATTAATGACTTTATTATTGTCATCCTGAAAGCCGTAAGGCTTGAGGGATCTGGGAATTATATAATATGCTTAGGGTAGTATGTTTATGAATATGCTATTTTATCCTGCATTATATGGTTCATAGATTCCTCGTCGCCGAGTGCGCTTCTCGGAATGACAATTGTGTGCGGGGGTAATAAATGTTAACAACAAAAAAAGCCCAAGAATTCTTGCGCTTTGGGACCCTTTATGACAAAGGCGGTTCCACCCAAATTCCGGATGTAATTCTGGATTCCCGCCTCCGCGAGAATGACAAATTGTTTTATCCCGGCAACTTTCGAATTGTCCAGAAGCTTAGCCTTGCGGTGGATAATTCCAGAACGTTTGGTAGACGTTCCAATCACTTCTGATTTTGATTATAGGCTTTTTATAGAATGTGTCAAATAGTTGACTTATCTTATTTTTGTTATATATTTAGTGCAAAGTATTTTTAATAAACAGAAAAATCTGGAGGAATTAAAATCGATAAAAATAAAAAGGTTATAGCGATAGCTTTGATTATCCTGTTGCCCTATTGGTATTTCGCTGTCGGTGGGATAATGTCTGAACCAGAAAGAATATCTTTACCTATATCTTCAGAAATTGAGAACCTCGCTCAACAAAAAGGATTGGTTGTCGTCGAAGAAGGAGATATAGGTGCGCTTACAAACGTTGTGACCGCTAAGAGTAGGCAAGATTTTGTCGGTGAGGCAGAACAAGAAAAGTTAAAAATTCGTTATGCATCTTATTCGATCGGTGGTAATGCAATTAAACAATACGTTGCATTCTCTCCAACGAAAGCTACATATAGATGGGAGGATAAATATCCAGATCGGATACATAATAATCTCCCTCGATTATCAGCTAAATATGACTTTGAGACATTCTCAGGGTCAAGTATAGTTTATAAGAAAGATTTACTTGGTTCCGTAGGATGGATAGGTATTGTGGTGCCTATAATTGTAGCAGTTGTAATCTGGGTAAGCGGACTCTTTACGGGTAATATAGATTTTGGTGCGTTTCTTAGAAAAAAAATGAAGAAGAACGCGTTATGAGAAGCTGCATTTAGCAACTCCTCTTTTTTATAATAACGATATTATATTTTCAATTCAAAACCACATTCTGCGGACTGACTATATTTTTTATGCTGTCCAATATTTTCTCATCACAATCTATATTCTTATTCGCCTTGATTTTTTTATAACCATTCCCGTCTGTCGGAACCAAAATAAAAACACTGAATTTTCCTTCTGCTGAATTCTTAAGAAACTCTGAAAGTTCTGTCATCGCTTTTTTAGCGTTTTGCTGAGGGATTTGAATGCTAATTGTGTCAGCTTCTTCGAGCGTTTTGGATCTGTGTTTTTCGGAATATTCGCGGGCATCGACGAGATCGATGCGACGGGCTTCTTCGCCGAGGAGTTTGAAGACGCCATCTTTGTCGCTCAGTTTTCCTTTGGCAAAGATTATGCTGCCTTCTTCCCAGATTTCCGCATTGCCATCAAGGACTTTCGGGAAAACTAAAATTTCAATCTTGCCGGTGAGATCTTCCAGAGTTACGAAAAGCATGGATTGTCCGTTGCGTGTGAAAATCTTTTGGGCCTTGGTGATAATGCCTCCGACCTGTATTATCTGGTTTACATCTTCGTGCTTGAGTCTTCCGATGCTTTTGCATTTGTCCTGCAGATATGCCGAGTATTCCCGGAGCGGATGGTCGCTCACGTAAAGTCCCAGGAGTTCCTTTTCCCATGCCATTCTTTCGGTTTTTGTTGCCGGTCTTTTTGGAGGATCAAGCTTCAGAGTGTTTATACTGGCCTTGTCGTCGGAAGCTGATGCAAACAGGCTGAATTGTCCACTTGCCTCAGCTTTTTGCTGTTCTTTAGCGAAGAGAAGAATCTTGTCCGTATTTTCCAAGATTGCATTTCTTTCCGCCATCTCGCCGAAAGCTCCCGCTCTTGCAAGGCTCTCCACAGATTTTTTATTAAGAGCATTCGATTTTACGCGCAATATGAAATCTTCCAGGTCTTTGAATTTACCATTTGCTTTTCTTTCTTCCACAATAGTTTCCACCAACTGTTCTCCGACATTCTTGATAGCACTCAGCCCGAAGCGGATTTTTTCCGTGCCGTTTTCTTGCGGAATCACGCCGAAATCCACGAAACTTTCGTTGATGTCCGGCGGGAGAACTTCAATGCCCATTGCCCGACATTCCTCGACTTCAATCGCCACGCGGTCGATGTTTTCACGATCGCTTGTGAGGAGTGCTGCCATAAACTCAGCAGGGTAGTGGGCTTTGAGATATGCGGTTTGATAACCGATAAAGGCGTAGCAAACTGCATGCGACCGGTTGAATCCGTATTCGGCAAATGCTTCACAATCTGCAAAAGTTTGTTCCGCGAGTTTTTTATCAAGTCCATTTTTAACGCATCCGTTTACAAATTCGTCTTTCATTTTTGCCATAAGCTCTGCAATTTTCTTCCCCATCGCTTTTCGAAGAGTGTCCGCCTGGCCGCCGGTAAATCCTGCCATATCTTTGGAGAGCCTCATAACTTGTTCCTGATAGACGATGACGCCGTAAGTATTTTCCAAGGCGTCTTTCATCACGGGATGTTTGTAGGCGATTTCTTTTCTGCCGTGTTTTCGATCGATGAATTCGTCCACCATTCCGGAATTGAGAGGTCCCGGGCGGTAGAGGGCGACCATAGCTATGATGTCTTCAAAGTCTGTCGGCTTGAGGCGCTTCAGATATTTTTTCATCCCGCTGGACTCGAATTGGAACACGCCGGTTGTCATTCCTTTTTGGAAAAGATCCAAGGTTTCCGCATCTCCCAGCGGAACGTTGGCAATATCAATTTCAACGTTCTGTGTTTTGGCAATGATTTTTAACGCGCGTTCGATGATAGTGAGATTTTTGAGTCCCAAAAAGTCCATCTTGAGAAGCCCCAGTTTTTCAATGTCGCCTGCAGCATATTGGGTGGTGATGGCGGTATCATCCTGCGGCGGGTGTTGAGTCGGCGTGTAATTATTCATAGGCTCTTTGCTGATCACGACTCCGCAGGCATGAGTTGAGTTATGCCGTGCGACTCCTTCAAGTTTCAAGGAATAGTCGAGCAGTTTTTTAGCGTCCGGATCGTTTTCATAAATATCTTTGAGCTCCTTGGTGTTTTCCATCGCGTCTTTCAGCTTAGTGAACATCGGAATCATTTTGGAAATTTTGTCGCAGTATGAATAGGGGAGAGCAAGCGCACGTCCGCAATCGCGCACGGCCGCTTTGGCTGCCATCGTTCCGAAAGTTATGATTTGTGCCACATGATCCTGCCCGTATTTTTCCGCGACATAGGTCAGCACTTCATCGCGGCGCGTGTCGGCAAAATCCATGTCGATATCGGGCATGCTGATACGGTCCGGATTCAGGAATCTTTCAAAAAGGAGATTGTATTTGAGCGGATCAATGTCAGTGATGCCGATAAGATAAGAAACGATTGAGCCGGCTGCCGAACCTCGCCCTGGACCCACAACGATTTTATTATTTTTTGCCCAGTTGACGAAATCCTGTACGATCAAAAAGTAGGAAGGAAATCCCATTTGTTTGATGACATCAAGTTCGAAGCGCAGACGTTTTTCGATTTCCTCAGTACTTTTCCCGTAGCGTTTTCCAATTCCCTCGCGGCAAAGTTTTTCCAAAAATTCATTGTCGGTGATTCCGCCCGGCACATCGAAATACGGAATGAGAATTTTTCCGAGGTCGAATTCGATATTGCATTCATCCACGATGCGCTGGGTGTTATCAATCGCTTCCGGAACGTGCTTGAAATGCTCGAACATTTCCTCGGGGCTTTTCATGGAATAATTCTCGCCGAGCATGCTCATCCTGTCCGTGTCCTGCACGGTCTTGTTCATCTGGATGCAGAGCAGAATGTCCTGGATCTTGTCATCTTCCGGATAGACATAGTGGATGTCGTTGGCAGCGACAAGTGGCGCGCCGGTTTTTTTTGAAAGCTCGATAAGTGCGTTATTGATCGTGTTCTGACCCTCAAGCGTCGGGTGATCTTCCAATTCCAGATAGTAATTTTCTTTGCCGAAAATTTCCTGGAATTCATTGATGACTTTTTCTGCCTTTTTCATGTCTTTTTCCAGGATTGCTTGTGAGACTTCTCCGGCGATGCAGGCGGAAGAAGCGATAAGGCCCTTTGAATATTGGCGCAGAATTTCCTTATCCATCCGCGGTTTATAATAAAAACCTTCCAGGTGAGCCAGCGTTGTGAGCTTGACCAGATTCTTATATCCTTCCTCGTTTTTGCAGAGGAGTATGAGATGGTTATTGCGTCTGGTGTCGAGAGTTGGAGTTTTGTCGAATCGTGATTTTGGGGCGACATAAGCTTCCACGCCGATAATCGGTTTGATGCCTTTGTACTTGGCTTTCTGGTAAAACTCAAGCGCGCCGAACATGACGCCGTGGTCGGTGATCGCCAGTGAGTCCATGCCGAGGTCGGCAGCCCGGGCAAGAAGATCGTCAATTTTTGCCAAACCGTCCAGAAGACTATAATGGCTATGAGTGTGAAGATGGGTGAATTTCATTGGATATCAAATTATCGGTTTATGGAATTATATTATAGATGTATCTACGTCTCTGCGAAAAATAGATGAATTCTATATATATTGCAGAGAAGAAATTTTATCATATAATTTTATTTCTTTTTATTCTGATAAGCATAGAAAGCCGCAATAGCGATTACGCATATCAGAATCATAATGAGAATCGTCGGAATTATCTTGTAGAAGAAATAATTATTGATGCCGACCAGATAGGCGGAAATCAATCTGCCACTTTCGGTTTCTGTGAGGATGAAAGTAAGTACCGACAGGACAAGAATTCCCACAATGATCATTTTGGCTTTTTTAGGAAAATTATAAAAATTTCTTTTTAGAAACAGGCCGATCTTTTCTTTGAGGGGAAATTTCTTGAAGTCGATTTTCTCCAAATCCAAAATCGCATCGCGATAGCCGCCGATGATTTCTTTGGTATCGTCTTCGGAAATGTCGAATCCCGGCTTGGTGACGATTTTCTTATACATCGCCCGGGAATATTTGAGCTTATCGTGATTGGAAAACAGTTTGGCATAATTTTCAATCTGCTCTTCGAGATTTTTGCCCGGAAGATTTTTGTCTTCCATAATCTTTTTGAATATCTTTTCCATCTCCAAAACGGCGACTTTATTTGCCGACATTTCCCTTTTTAGAAGCTCATTTCTGACATTTTCCCAAAGCCTGGCATATTCGCTCGATTTTATTTTTTCTTCAGCCATATTTCTATTTAAAGCTTAAATCCTTTTACCTAATTATATTATTTAACGGGCAAAAAGGCAATTTAAAGAGAAATGCGGGATAAAGGGCATAAAACTTGAATGGCGAAACCTTTTAATTATCATAATAAGTCTTATATCCTGCAATAAAACCATCAATTTGTCATTCTGAGCGGAGCAGCGCGGAGTCGAAGAATCCCTTCATTACATTGAGCCTTACCCATATCGTATAGTTCTATCGTATGAGAGGGATTCCTTGGCAATCCTTAATCAAGTCCAGGATGACATTGCTCGGAATGACAAAATAACTTAGTTCTGCTATTCACGTCATAAAAGATTGACCCGACGAGGATTAGCGTATAAAATTAATATTTAGAATAAAAATAAAAAAGCTTTTTCTGCGAGGAAGAGGCAATAGAGGCAAAAAATGAAAATAAAGGAAATAAAGGAAATAATAAGAAAAGCAAGGACAAAAAGAGAAGAGAAAAAAATGAAACTGGAGAAAAAAATAGGCCTGTGGCTTATTAGAATCGCAGGCCTTTTTGCCTTTCTTATCTTTCTTAAAAGATTTCTTTGAATATAGGGCGAGTCTAAAGCAAAAAACTTGAAACTCGCTGATTTTTTATATTAGTGGCTGTTAATGCGAATCTCGGAACTGTTATATCGATTCCATAAGTCTTATTTTTTGTAGTATAACTTTTAAATGTTGTTAGAGGCGGTAATGCGCTTTTGAAATCAGAGGATAAAGAGGTTAAAATTTGACATTATGTAAAAAATGATGTATGATGTTGTTATGTAAAAAAATAAAACATAAAAAAAGAAAAATAAAGGAGTGAGGTAGATTGTTCTTTAAATCTTTAATTTCGTTAGTGATAATGTGTTTAATTATTTTTGGTACTGCATCTGTTTCCGTTGCTAAAGCGGATAGCGGGAGTTTTTTTGAGAAAGCTTCGAATCTTGGATTGTCTTTTCAAAAATGGACGGTGCAAAGTGCCGATTGGATACTTTCTTCACTTGGAGTTCCTCCTATGTCTCCGATGGAAGGAATAGTTTATTATAATCCGGATGATGCAGTGAAGGAAAATACTAAGGACAGTAAGAATGGACAGGCTCTCAGCACTTCCACTGAAGCTAATGTGGCTCCTGTGGCCAACATAGGAATTCATATTGATAATGTAAGCTGTAGCGGGGGAGAGGTTTGGGTGCATGTAATTGATAATTACGCACCAAAATCATCTTCTGGAGTAAAACTCTATAACTATTTAGGGAAGATAGAAATTTTTGGTAAAAATTCTATGGGAAGTGTTATAACTCCTGTTTATAAATCTAATTCAATTAGTTTTACAAACGGAGGAGCTACGATCCGTGTATTTTCAGAAGAAAGTTTGCCTAAAGAGCAGGTAGAATTTATCCTGCAAGTCAATGGAGAAAGGGTGAGTATGAAATTATTCGATCCTTCTCCTATTTTTTTGTCTCCGTGCATCCTTGATTTATTTTCCTCAGAGCTTATAATAGTAGAGTCTAAAATAATGGAAATTTATGATAATTCCGGATTTTTCCAGAGAGGAAAGCTTGATGAGGAAAGGCTATAAATTTATAGCCGGCGTTGACGAGGCTGGGCGCGGGCCGCTTGCCGGGCCGGTTGTGGCGGGGGCGGTTATTTTTGGAAGCGATTCGGAAATTGTTAATGAACTTATCGCCATAGGCATTCGGGATTCCAAACAGCTTTCCGGAAAGAGAAGGGAACTGCTTTATGATTTTATATCGGAAAAAGCCGTGAGCTGGGCAGTGGAAGTCGTGTCGGAAGAAATCATAGATGAGATAAATATTCTCAATGCGACGAAGCTGGCGATGAAGAGAGCGGTTCAGAAATTGAAAGTGAAGCCTGATTTTTTGATCATCGACGGAAACGCGACTCTGGATGATTTTCCGATAAGTCAGATGGCAATCCCTAAAGCGGATCAGAATATATTTTCCGTAAGCGCCGCTTCGATTATGGCGAAAGTAACGAGAGACAGGATACTGGTCGAGCTCAATGAAAAATATCCCGGCTATGATTTTCATAAGCACAAAGGCTATGGAACGAAGTCTCATATGGATATTCTGAAAGAAAAAGGGCCTTGTCCCATACATCGCAAGTCTTTTGAGCCTATAAAGAGCATGACGAATGACATATCAGGTACATCATAAAACGGGCTTCATTGGCGGAGTCAATAACCCTGTTTTTTGAGTGTCGTGTCATTCTGAACGGAGGTAATCTCCTCGCTATGCAAGGATAAACTCCGTGAAGAATCCCAGTACTATGCAATATAAAAATAATATAACGCATAGTGAATTGTGGTAACGGGATCCTTCGGATTACCTCAGGATGACATGCGAGAGTCAGATTAAAATTGATCTGTATCTTGTTGTAAGTTATGAGTTATTGGTTATAAGTTAGCTTTGGCTTGCAATTTCTATAGAAATAGTGTAGTATAGAATAAGTGTTTAGAACCTATGAAGTTCTTGAATCTAAAATAATTAATAAGAATATTAAAAAACCATGCCAAATCCTAAGCAACGGAAGCCCAGCTCCGGTAAAAACAGTAGAAGATCTCACCATGCATTAGAGCAGATCAATGTTTCAACTTGCGAAAAGTGTGCAAGTCCCAAGAAGCCTCACTACGCTTGTCCTGCCTGTGGCTTTTATAACGGAAAGGATACTAAGATAAAGAAAGAAGTGGCCGTGAAGAAGGCAGCAGTCAAGAAGGTAAAAGCTCCAAAAGAGAAAAAGGTTAAGGAAGTTAAGAAAGAAGAGAAGAAGAAATAGATAATAATTAAATTTTCAGCTTGTATGTCCAATAGGCATCTATGCAGATCAATCGCGATGCAGAGTCTTTATGAATGGGATTTTGACAGTTCGCTCATTGACGCGTCTTTACAAAAGACCAAAAAATTCGAGAAAGAGAAACTTGCGGAGATCTTGAAAGACGATCTGGAGGAATATGCCGAAGGATTGGACGATGTGAGCTTTGCACAGGATCTTGTGTTCGGAGTTTTTGATAATATCAAAGAAATAGACGGTCTCATAAGCAAGCTGGCGCCGGAATGGCCGTTGGAGCAAGTGACGATCATAAATCGCAATGTTCTTCGCATCGGGATATACGAACTAAGATTCGGCAAGCGTGAAGATGTTCCACCTAAGGTGGCGATCAATGAGGCGATAGAACTTGCCAAGACCTTCGGCGGGCAGTCATCCGGAAAATTCATAAATGGAGTGCTCGGAAGCTTATATAAAGAGATCGAAAAAGACGGCGAGGGCAAGCCGGAAACGGACAAAGAAACGAAAGAGGTAAAGGAGGGGGAATAATCGAGCGAAGGCTCGTTTATTTGTTATAAACTAATTTAATAAAATGGAGAATGGATTATCAAAACTGGAAGAGAAAATCGGTTTTGTCGCAGAGGACAAAACGCTTCTCAGACAATCGATGGTGCATCGTTCTTATCTGAATGAGCATCGGGATTTTGAGTTGGACCACAATGAGCGGCTGGAGTTTTTGGGCGATGCGGTGCTGGAACTGGTGTCTACGGAATATCTGTACAATAATTTTTCTAACCCCGAAGGTGAACTAACGAATTTTAGATCAGCTTTGGTGAATGGAAAAATGCTTGCAAAAGTCGCGGGTGAAGTCGGATTGGAAGAACATCTTATGATGAGCAAAGGCGAGGAGAAAGATACCGGCAAGGCGCGGCAATATCTCTTGGCAAACGCGGTGGAAGCGGTGATCGGTGCGATTTATCTGGACCAAGGCTATGAGCCGGCTAAGAAATTCATTACGGAAAAGATTCTCTGTCATATGGATGACATCTTGGAAGATAAGTTATATCAAGATCCGAAAAGCAAATTTCAGGAAGAGGCGCAGGAGAGGATCGGAATCACGCCGGGCTATCGTGTGGAAAAGGAATGGGGTCCGGATCATGACAAGCATTTCGTGATCGGGGTTTATATCGGGCCTGAGAAAGTCGCCGAGGGTGAAGGGACGAGCAAGCAGGCAGCGCAAAGACGAGCGGCAGAAAAAGGGCTGGAAGTGAAAGAATGGGGAGATAAAGAAGAAGAGTAAAATCTTCTTTTTTTATTGAGCCGTTGCCCTTGACATACTTTTATTTGGGATGTAGAATATAAAGTTCTAATCTGGATTTTATCCAGTTAAGGAACAGGACGGTGCACTATGCAAGAATCGCAACAACTACCAGAAATACGAGCAGAGCCATGGGACATATATAGCAATCCTCATGACAAGATATATATAATGCCAAAAAAATTTACAACTGAAGATAGTTTTTTTACAAGAAATTCAGGCTTGGGACAAGAAGGGTACAATCTGAGTGAAAGTGAAAAAACTATGATTGAAGAAATGTTTAAGATACCAGGATTGACTTATCTCAATTTAGTTGAAAATAATCTAATTGTTGGTATAGGTAAGGCATTTTGGTATGGTGAGATAGAGCCGCAGATTTCAGAAGTTTTTACAAAACTTAACATTGGCAGTCTAGTACCTTCAGACTTATTGCCATTAGGAGAAATAGAAGAAGTGGTTGCAGATTTGTATTCTGATATGAGAAACAAAGCAGCTTTATTCCATGTACGCAAGGAAATAAGTTGTAGTCGTGATTCAGAAATATGTAAAAAAGGCGAATGGGAATATGACTTTGAAACTCATAAGAGAATCGGTGAAGTCGGAAGTCGGCTTGTGCTCCGGTTGTTTAAGGAAAATGAAAAAATTGAGAAAATAAAAATATCAGTCTACAAACTAGTAATAATCACTAAAGAAAAAATTCCTCTACAGGGTATCAGGGAATTTCGCCAAGATGTTGAAAAAATCATAGAAGAAGAATTGGGTATAAAACAATCATAACAAAATCTACTGAAAAATAAAAAAACGCAAGAGATGTAATCAAAATGATACGATCTCTTTTTTGTTTTCTAAATTGTTTTATCTATAGTTTTATTGCTAAATATTAATTCTAAATTGACCTCTAAACCCATCTAACTTATAATTAAAGCATTAAATATAAACAATAAAAATATGTGTGGAATTGCCGGATATATTGGGGATAATAGCGCTAAGGATTTTTTGATAAATGCCCTCAAAAGGCTGGAATATCGCGGTTATGATTCGGCGGGGATTGCCGTTTTGGAGAAAGGGCAGGATGTGCGGTGTGTGAAGAAGGTTGGGAAAATCAGGGAGCTTGAGGAGAGTATAAAAAATGATGAGTGGAAAGAGGGTTTGGGCGTGGCGCATACGAGGTGGGCGACGCATGGAATTCCTTCTGAGGAAAATGCTCATCCGCATTTTGATTGTGTGGGGAATATATATTTGGTGCATAATGGGATTATAGAAAATTATAAGGCTTTGAAGGATAAGTTGATTGCGGAAGGGCATACTTTCAAGTCCAACACTGACACGGAAGTTTTGGCGCATCTCATCGAGAAATATTTTGCCGGCAATCTGGAAGAGGCGGTTTTGAATGCGCTTCATCAAGTCGAGGGCGCTTATGCCTTGGCAATCATCGCCAAAGAAGATCCGGAAAAAATCGTGGTGGCGAAGAAATCGAGTCCGCTGGTGTTGGGTTTTGGTGATGGAGAAACTTTTGTCGCGTCTGATCCGTCGGCGTTGGTGGGATATACGGACAAGGTGATTTATATGGATGATGGCGAGCTTGGCGTTATCACCAGAAAAGATTATAAAATTATTTCAATCGAGAATAGTTCTGAAATCGAGAAGAAGCCGAATGTAATCGAGATGGATCTTGCTGATATCCAGAAAAACGGTTTTGATTATTTTTTGCTCAAAGAGATTTTCGAGTGTCCGGAAGTCATCAAAAATTCCACGCGCGGGAGAATGATCATTGAAGAAGGCTTGGCGAAACTTGGAGGTTTGGAAGTTCTGGATCAAAACAGGCTGCGGAATATTGAGCGTATTATCATTATCGGTTGTGGAAGCGCGAGTTATGCGG
>Ga0224525_1000651_pt1 | contig 15303 bp, 13 predicted proteins | sample CFST100metaG_FD_179874 | JGI IMG/M metagenome (GOLD analysis project Ga0224525, IMG submission 179874) | Peat soil microbial communities from Stordalen Mire, Sweden - C.F.S.T100 | ecosystem: Environmental > Terrestrial > Soil > Wetlands > Peat | place: Sweden: Norrbotten County, Stordalen Mire...
ATACAAATTACAAATATTTTAAATTTAGTATTAATCTAATCAACTAGGCCGATCTCTCCGACTTTTCGGAGGGGGCTCAATTATGAGTTTCTTTTGGCTACGATCCATCCTCCATTCTCCATCCTCTGACCTCTGACTTCTGCCCTTACTCCATCCCGTACTTTTTCAGCTTCCGATAAAGTGTGGGAATTCCGATTCCCAGCCGTTCGGCAGCTTTGGTCTTGTTTCCTTTGGCGAGTGCGAGGATCTTCCGGATATGGATCTTCTCCAGCTCTTCCATGGAACCTTCAAAATCTTCGGCCGTGGTGCTTTTTGTGGGAGTGAATAGCTCATAGGGAAGAAGGTCGGAAGTCAGGATTTCGTGGTCGGTGAGAATGACAGTACGTTCGATGATATTTTTTAATTCACGGGTATTTCCGGGCCAGTCGTATCGCCTCAATTGTGCGAGAAAAGCCGGATCCATATCGGTAACCTGTTTATTGGTTTTCAATGAATAGAACCGGATGAAAAAAAGTGCCATCTCTTCTACATCTTCGATTCGCTCGCGAAGTGCCGGAAGACGGATCTTAAAAACAGAAAGCCGATAGTAAAGGTCTGAACGGAACCGTTCATTTTGGGCTTCCTTTAATAAATCAAGGTTGGTAGCCGCAAGTATCCGGACATTCACATGAACCAGTTTGGTGTCACCGATTTTCGTGAAAGATTGGTCTTCAAGAACACGTAGAAGCTTCGCCTGGAGGTCGTATTGCATCTCTCCTATTTCATCCAAAAAAAGCGTTCCTTCATTGGCTTCTTCAAATAAACCCTTTTTATCCAACATGGCTCCGGTAAATGCGCCTTTTTTAAAGCCAAACAGTTCTGATTCCAGAAGATCTTTTGGAAATGCGCTGCAATTAACGGCAATAAAAGGCTTGTTTTTTCTTGGACTTGCATTATGGATTGACTGGGCAAACAACTCTTTTCCTGTGCCTGTTTCGCCTTCCAGTAAAACAGTGGAATCGGTCGGGGCTACTTTTTCTGCAAGCAGGATACTATCCTTTATTTCTTTGGATGTTCCCAGGATCTTATCAAAGCTGTAACGGGTTTTCAGTTTCTTTTCGAGGTCGAGGATCCTGCGCTGCATACTGGATTTTTCAACTGCTCTTTCCACGGTTACAAGGATCTGCTCATCCCCATCGCCTTTGGTTATATAGTCAAAAGCGCCCAGTTTCATGGCCTGCACGCCATCCTGTATGGTGCCAAAGGCCGTGACCACGATGACCTCGCAATAAGGATATTTTTTTTTGATCTTTTCGAGGACCTGCAAACCATTCTCTCCGGGCAACCTTACATCTGTAATCACCAGATGAAGGTCGGGTTGTTGCTCCAGCACCAGGTAGCCTCTCCTTGCATCACCTGCCTGGAATACCCTGAATCCTTCCAGTTCCAGGATCCTGGAAAGGGCGCCCCTCAGGGTTTCTTCATCATCGATGATCAAAATGGTTCCACGCATATTCTTTATTCTTCCCTTTTCGCCGTTCGCTTTTCGCTTTTCGCTTCTTACCTCTCACTTTTAACCATTCACTATACATTCTTCATTTTTCATTCTTAATTACTTCCGGTTCCTGCTGGCTGAGGCAATGAAATGAACCCAATCCCCAGATGATCTCAACCGAATCGATGCCGACCACCTGGCGGCCGGGAAAACATTCTTCGAGTGTGGTCATGGCTTTATCATCTTCCTTGCACCTGTATAAAGGAACAATGACTGAATGATTGGTGAGGTAGAAATTGGCATAGGAAGCCGGTAGCCGCATGCCTTCATACACTACAGGCGGGGGCATGGGAAGTTCGGCAATATCCAGCTGTTTCCCATGCAACTCACGCAGGGTTTTCAGTAGTTTCAGATTATCCTTCAGAGGTTTATGATTCGGATCGGTTTTGTCATGTTCCACAACGGTTACCACTCCATCTTCCCGGAAGAACCGGGTCAAATCGTCAATATGGCCGTTGGTATCATCCCCATCGATCCCATCACCCAGCCAGAGAATCAACTCAACTCCATAATAGTTCCTTAAATATTCCTCAATCTGACCCTGATTAAGCTGGGGATTCCTGTTTTTATTGAGCAAACAGGAAGTGGTCGTGAGCAAAGTGCCATTCCCGTTGGTTTCTACAGCCCCGCCTTCCATTACAATACCGGGGTAAACTATAGGAAGATCTAAGCATTTTGCGATAAGGCCCGGGATTTGATCATCCAGGTCATGCGGATATTTATCACCCCATGCATTGTACTTCCAGCTAACAATCATCCGGGGTGATTTCGCTTTGGGATTTACAACAAATGCCGGTCCATAATCACGGCACCAGGCATCATTTGTTGGAAGGATAAAAAAATCTATTTTCGAAAGATCCTGGCCCGTTCTCGTGAGTTCACGCCTGACCATCTCAAGAAGCTCTTTATTCCTGATATTGATACAAACCCTTTCCCCTTTTGAGATTTCATGGATGAACTGATGGTAGAAAGGAAAGATGGCTGGCAAGGTCCCCGGCCATGAATAGGAATCGGCATGGGGATAACTAAGCCATGTTGCCCGGTGGGGTTCCCATTCTGCAGGAAACCGGTATCCCAGTTCTTTTGGTAATTTTAGTGTTTCTTTGATCTTCTGCGGCATAAATTAATCTTCATCAATATACCGGTTAAGGATCGGCCCGTAACTGTCAACTCTCCGGTCGCGCAGGAAGGGCCAGTGTACCCTCACTTCGTCAATTTTCCCGAAGTCCAGTTCTTCCACATATACTTCTTCATTTTCATGACTGGCCTGGAACAGCAACTCCCCGTATGGATCAGCAATAAAAGAACCACCCCAGAAATTCATGTCATGTTCGTTTCCTGTCCGGTTAACAGATACGACGAAAACTCCATTTGCAATGGCATGCGCCCGCTGGATGGTTTGCCATGCGGAATATTGCTGTTTGTTAATGGCATCAGGCTGTGAAACCGCCCATCCGATCGCAGTCGGGTAGAATAAGACCTCCGCACCCATCAGACTGATGATCCTTGCAGCCTCAGGATACCATTGATCCCAGCAAACCAATCCGCCGATGCGTGCATATTTTGTACAAAAAACCGAGTACCCGGTATCCCCAGGTGTGAAATAAAACTTTTCATAATAACCGGGATCATCCGGAATGTGGTTTTTCCGATATTTTCCGAGGAAAGTTCCATCGGCATCGATCACGGCAAGAGTATTATGGTAGATCCCCCTCGCCCGTTTCTCAAACAGGGAGGCAAGAAGAACCACGTCGAGCTCGGTTGCAAGGTCCTGGAACCGGCGGGTGGTAGGCCCGGGAACAAGTTCGGCCAGAAAAAAATGATCATAGTTCTCTTCCCAACAAAAATATTCTGATGCAAACAACTCTTGCAGGCAGACGATCTGCGCACCTTTCGCGGCTGCTTCCCTGATCAAGGTCACAGCTTTTTCGATATTGGCCTGCTTGTCAGCAACACATGCCATCTGAACTAAGCCTGTTTTAACCACTTTTCTTTCCATGTGGATCGTCAATCGTTGATAAAAAATTTTTTGCAGTATTTTTTACCTCCATGCAGGATCTCCATGACATAAATCCCCGTTGTAAATCCTTTATATTTCATGATTTTCCGGTCTTTTTCCAGGCTTTCAGCAGGGATCTTCGCAACCACTTGTCCGGTCATATTGAAAAGCTGGATTTCTGTGGCTTCCGGCTTTTCAAAATCGAAATAGACCAGGATCTGTTGTTCCTCCCGATCCTGGTAAATATCGATCCCGGATGCAGGATCTTCCCGGTTGATACCGGTGGTATAATCAAGTGAAATATTATCGACATAAAGTACCGTTCCGGCGGTCGGCATATTGTCGGCACTCGATATGGCAAGAATGTTGAAGGTATCCGGCTGTTCAGTGAGGACATAATCAATCCACGCATAAAAAGGAGTCCATACATTGACTGTATCATGGGTTGAAAACGCTCCGATCCCTATGGAATCCCTGACACCGTTATTCCATTTGGTAAGCCCGATTCCGATCGCGCAGCTGTCGCCCCCCTTGGGTTGAAACTTGTAAAAACCTTTCAGGTGAGTGGGCATATCATGGATAGGGGTGCCTCCATTAATGGCATAGGTCTGTGCGAAAATATCAATGGTCAGTTTTCCAAGTGTCACAACACCCGGAACAACCAATGATGGGAACGATAGTTGTTTCGACTCCAGCCGTGCAGAAAAACTTCCCGATTCATAATCCGTACTTTTCGTAACCACCTTGGTACCAAAGGGTAAAGCGAGCGCAATTGCCTGGTTTGGGGTATCCCAATATTGGGGATTTTCATAATTGCCAAAGCTGGTCCAGATCTCAAAATCGCCGTTTGGTACCAGGGTTTGTCCCTGCAAATGGATGATGAAGAAGAATGAAAAAAATGAAAAAAAAGCGACTACTGCAAAAAACCGTGTCATAGATTGATCTTTCTTAATAAAATGAAGCTTATAGAGTGAATGTGAGTTCCCAATAGCGGGTAAAGATAAACATAATCATAAAACGAAAAATAATTTTACCTTTGATAAAATTTCAACGGATGATGCCCCGTCACTGGCCGGTTAAGTTTTTCACACTTCTTCTTTCCCTTTTCCTTTTCTTTTCGATAACAGCCTGTCCGCAAACTGCCGATTCCTGTGCACGGTCATACGACAAAAAAATTGAAAAAAGCTACGATGAAGGAATTGGCTTTTTTAAAAAAAGTAATTACACAGAGGCAATAAGGATCATGAAGGGCATTGTTAATAAAGAGCCGGATTTTACAGATGCCTATTACGTACTGGGGCTCTCTTATTTTAAACGTACAAATTCCAATTTCAGGGAAGCGGAAAAAAATTTCCTGAAGGTCATTGAATTATGTCCTTCCTATAATGTTTATGCCTATTATTACCTGGCAGAGATCTGTTACGGATCGGAGAAGTACGACTCGGCCATGCGTTATTGTGAGGCTTTCCTGAAAGATGTGGATAAGATCAAATCCGATAAGGATTATTCCCGGGCGGTCGATCTTCTGAAATATTCAAAGTTTTATCTTCAGATGACACACAACCCTGTACCCTTTGATCCAAAGGTTGTTGAAGGAATTTCGACTCCCGAAAACGAATACCTGCCCATCATTACGGCGGATAACCAAATGGCTTTTTTTACGCGGGAAATGAAACTTGCGGGAGAAAAAAACACCCTGATCCAATCGGAAAAATACAAGGAGAAATTCATGTTCAGCCAACTTCAGCCTGACGGGAAGTTCGCGCCAGGGGAGGAAATGCCTGATCCGTTCAACCTCAATGACAATGAAGGCGGAGCAACCCTGACGGTGGACAATAAAACGCTTTATTACACGGTATGCAAATACACCTTAAACCATACCTATTACAATTGCGACATCTACTATTCCGAATGGATTGACGGCGAATGGACTCCGATCAAGAGTGTCAGCGATAAGATTAACCTGCCCACCACCTGGGAGTCACAGCCAAGCATATCGGCAGACGGGAAGACGCTCTATTTTGTGAGCGATCGTTCGGGCGGATATGGAGGTTATGATATCTATCGGTCGGTTAAGAATGATAACGGGGAATGGGGAACCCCAATAAACCTGGGGCCCACTATCAATTCTACCGGAAATGAAAAATCGCCCTTTATCCATCCCGATGGAAAAACACTCTATTTTTCTTCGGATGGATGGATGGGATTGGGAGGATACGATATTTTCTATTCCCGTCTCAATGATAATGGAATCTGGTCGACTCCGGTTAACATTGGATATCCGATCAATTCACCCGATGATGAAGTCGGTTTTTTCGTAAGTACGGATGGACAGAAAGGGTATTTTGCCTCCAATAAATTAAAAGGTGTTGGGGGATGGGACCTCTATTCCATCGACCTTTACGAAAAGGCCAAGCCGGGAAAAGTGCTGTTCGTTTCGGGAACGGTAAAATCGGAAACCGAAACCGAGATGGCTCAAACCCGGATCGAGCTGAAAAACATGGAGACCAAAAAAATATCGGAGATCCCGCTTGATTCAATAACCGGGAAATATGTTGCAGTTGCGCCTTTCAACAATGATTATATTATGACGGTGAAGAAGGAAGGCTACGTTTATGAAACGCGTTACATTGCCAGGGCCGACAGTATTTACAGAATGCCGGCACATCTGGACCTCGAGATCCAACAGATCGAGTTGAATAAATCGTACCGCATTAACGATATTTATTTTGCCTTTAATTCTTTTGACCTGACCGGGGAGTCGAAAGCCGTCCTGGATCTCCTGATCGAATTCCTTGAAGAAAACCCTTCCATTTATATCGAGATCCAGGGTCATACTGATAATATCGGGAATGATGCCGAAAACCTGAAGCTCTCTGCCAACCGGGCAAAATCGGTTTACAATTACCTTATCGCCAACAACATTGCTCCAAAACGGCTAACATACAAGGGTTATGGAAAAACCGTTCCGGTAGCATCCAACGACACCGAAGAGGGCCGCGCAAAAAACCGGCGGACCGTTTTCGTAATCATCCGGAAATGATACCGTGACCAATAATTTTTTATATCCTGTGTTTCATATCTGATATTTTATTTCTATTTTTATATCCGAAATATTATCCAAATGTATTATCAGGATAATTCTTAACCGGATGATAACATTACTTATTGTTGACGATCATTTTATTGTCAGGCAAGGCATGAAAAGTATACTTACTGCCGTTCATCCCGATTGGAAGATTGTTGAAGCGGAGAATGGCGTTCAGGCTATTTTAGTTGCTTCAAGGGTCAATCCCGACCTGATCCTGATGGATTACATTATGCCAAAACTCGATGGAATAAAGGCAGCATCGGTGATCAAACATGACCTTCCGGAAACCAAGATCATCCTTATTACTATGAGCGACCAGGAGGATCTTATCCCGGCAGCTATCAATGCAGGTATTGACCTCATCCTGTCAAAAAATGCATCTTGCGATAAGATCCTTGAGTCCATAACAGAACTCACCAAAGGGATTTCAAAAGTCAGGACGAAAAACCAGGAAAAACCTTCCAGCGGAAAAAACAAGAAAATCAAAACAGGCAAGAGGCCCGACAGGCATACATCGTCACTCCTTTTAACCGATCGGGAATTGGAAGTGGTAGAATTGATGATGAAAGGATACCCCTCGAAGAGAATCTCAGATCATCTTGGCATCAGTAAAAGAACCGTTGAAGGTCACAAATTAACGATCATGAAAAAATGCAATCTGCATTCTACTTCTGATTTGATCCGGTTCTTTATCAGCAATAAGATTCTTCCTGCCAGGTAATCTTTTCCCGGCAATTTTTCAGAATCAACGCTAAAAAAACAGGTAATTTTACTTATATCTTTCCCTCGTTTATTACATTATATTTGATCCTGCATTGATGGTAGGGGAAAGGTAGATTGAAAGGTTGAAACTGAGATGTTTTGTTTTATTCCTTATGGGTATTGTCCAGTATAGTTTTGGACAAAGTTTTACGGGATCAAATTTGCGGGGTAGTTCCGAAGTCACATTTAATATCAATGACTTTTCAGTTATACCGCTTCCGGAGATGACGGAAGTGGGAAATAGTGGATTTATATCCAGTGAAACCGGGGTTATAGATCCTGTCCAAGGTATTTTTGTTGGAAAGGGGATCAACGGTGTATTTGTTGAAATCATGGTTCCAACGGCACTGCCGGAGCCAGCTGTAACGGAAGAAGGATGCCCGGAACTGGTATCAGATGACTTTCATCAGGTTTGCCATTTCGATGGCAGCCAGCGCAGCATCAAATCCCTTATTCCCGCTTTTCGTACCAGCCCGTTCGATCGCCTGTTCGATGCTATCGGTGGTAAGAACGCCATAGATCACCGGTCTCCCGGTCTCCAGGCCAACATTTGCGATCCCTTTGGAAACTTCCGAAGCTACAAAATCGAAATGGGGCGTGGCGCCACGGATCACGGTACCCAGGCAGATTACTGCATCATACCGGTTTCCCTTTGCTGTTGCAAGCTTTTTCGCAAGTAACGGCAATTCGAATGCCCCGGGAGCCCATACCACGTCGATGTGTTCTTCATCTGCGCCATGACGACTCAGCCCATCGATGCAACCGCTCAACAGCTTTCCGCTGATGAAATCATTGAAACGGGAGATCACAATGCCAAAACGCAACCCCTTGGCATCCAGTTTACCTTCAATTGTTCTCATTTTTGTTTTTATTTGGTCTTACACTACATTTTTATTTATGCATTATGTGGGGTCTCTTCATTAAAAGAGAGCATATGTCCCATTTTTTCCTTTTTTGTTTTCAGGTAGCGGATGTTCCTTAAGTTTGACCTGACCTGTATCGGCACACGTTCTATGATCTCCATCCCAAAGCCTTCGATGCCGGATACTTTTTTCGGGTTGTTGGTCAGTAACCGGATCTTCTTGATTCCAAGATCGGCAAGGATCTCGGCTCCGATCCCGTAGTCCCTCAGGTCGGCCGCAAAACCCAACGCCTTGTTGGCTTCTACGGTATCCATGCCTCCATCCTGGAGGTTATAGGCACGCATCTTATTTACAAACCCGATCCCCCTTCCCTCCTGCCGCATGTAAAGAAAAACGCCCCTGCCTTGCTTGGCGATCAGTTTCATGGCATCGCTAAGCTGTTCGCCGCAGTCGCAACGCAGCGACCCAAAAACATCCCCGGTAAGGCATTCGGAGTGAACCCTCACAAGGACGGGCTCTCCATCCGAAATATCCCCTTTTACCAGGGCCAGGTGATTTTCGTGGGTGATCTTACTGACGTAGCTGTATGCTTTGAATTCGCCAAACCGCGTAGGCATATCTACGGCTGTCACCCGTTCGATGAGCGATTCGGTCTGCCGGCGGTAAATGATCAGGTCGGCAATAGTGATGATATTAAGGTGATGTTTTTTGATATAATCCATCAATTGCGGTACACGGGCCATAGTTCCATCTTCATTCATAATCTCACAGATAACACCTGCGGGATAAAGTCCGGCCATTTTTGCCAGGTCGACAGAAGCCTCCGTATGCCCAGCCCTTACAAGAACTCCACCTTCCCGATATTCGATGGGGAAGATATGGCCGGGACGAGTAAAATCTTTCACTTTGGCCTCCGGATCCATCACTTTGCGGATCGTAAGCGCCCGTTCCTGCGCCGAGATCCCTGTTGTGCACTCTGCTGCATCGATGGAAACGGTGAAGGCTGTGCGGTTCGGGTCGGTATTTTTCACTACCATACGTTCTACATTCAATTCTTCCAGCCGTTCACGTATGATGGGCAAACAGATCAGCCCGCCTGCATGTTTTGCCATAAAATTGACAATGGATGGAGTCACCTTTTCAGCAGCGATCACCAGATCGCCTTCATTTTCACGATCTTCATCATCAACCACCACCACCATCTTCCCTTTTTGGATATCTTCAATAGCTTCTTCGATCGTATTGAATTTGAATTTTGTCATTTTAGTTAGGTTAGATTTTCGTATTAATTTAATAATTCCCACACTCACACATCCAGTATCCAGCATCCAGCATCTTCTTCTAAACAAATCCATTCTGCGCCAGGAAATCAATATCTATCTTCCCCTTGCCGGATGATCCCAGTTTTTCAATATATTTCCCGATAATATCACATTCTATATTCACTACATCCCCCTTTTTTTTTGTGAGTACCGTTGTTTCGGCCTGTGTATAGGGAATCACCGATACTTCAAAGGCACGACGGTCTACTTTAACTACTGTCAGGCTAATGCCATCAATGGCGACAGATCCCTTTTCCACAATGTACTGCAAGATCGGCTCCTCCGCAGCAATGGATAACCAGACGGCATTTTCATCTTCCCGGATCCTGGCGAGGACCCCGGTTCCGTCGATATGCCCGTTTACAATATGCCCTCCCAGCCGGTCGGAAAGACGCAATGCCCGTTCAAGGTTGACACTGCTCCCGGGTTTCAGTTTCCCGAATGTAGAACGAAGCATGGTTTCAGGCATCACATCCACCGTGAAAGATGTGAGTGAAACGTCCGTTACCGTCAGGCATACCCCGTCGGTATTGATGCTGTCGCCGATCTTCAGGCCTTCAAGGACCGTAACAGCGGAGATGACTACTCTTGCGGATCGTCCTCCAACCCGGATATCTTTAATGATCCCTCTTTCTTCAATAATTCCCGTGAACATAAAAACTCAAAGATTAATTGGTATTAACCCCATCACCTCTCCCCCTTCACCCCCTCTCCTGAAAGAGAGGGGGACGGGGGGTGAGGCTGATTAGAACTTATTTTGCCGGATATACCCTTCAATCAGAATATCGGTTCCGCTCTTCCTGTGATTCCATTTCTCTACCACAATTGCATCCTCCATAGAGGATAATCCTGTTCCTCCAACCGGCGAAGGAGCACCAGCACCTCCGATAATCTTTGGTGCAATGAAGGATATCACTTTGTCAATGATCCCATTCATCAATGCAGAGAAGGCGATCATACTGCCGCCTTCCATCAAAACACTGTCGATACCCATTTTCCCTAATGAAAACATAAGGTAATCCAGATCTACCTTTTCCTCTTTCTGCGGGCAGACTAAAACCTGTGCACCCAACCTTTCAAGATCCCGTTTTTTCGTCATTTCAATTTTATCGGTAGTGGCAAGGATGACCAGCTGCGGATTCATCTTCAAAACTTTTGCTTCTAATGGAATCTTCCCTGTGGAATCAACGATGACCTTTAACGGATCTTTGCTCTTTTTCCTGATTCTCCGGGTATTGAGCAAGGGGTCGTCATATAGCACCGTGTTGATCCCAACCATAACAGCGCTATATTGCTGGCGAAGTTCATGAACTTGTTTTCGTGAATCCTCACCGGAGATCCACCTCGATGCATTTTCCACGGTGGCGATCTTCCCATCGAGCGTCATGGCTGTTTTCAGCGTACAAAAAGGCCTCCCGGTAACGATATATTTTACGAATCGCTCATTCATTTTCAAAACGGCTGCTTCTTCAATGCCGGTAGTTATTTCTATTCCTGCATCGGCGAGGATATTCAGGCCTTTTCCGTTTACCATTGGATTAGGGTCCTTCATCCCTATCACCACTTTTCCGATCCCTTTCCCGATGATAGTGCCGGTACATGGTGGTGTTTTCCCCTGATGTGAACAAGGTTCCATGGTAACATACAAGATTGCGTCTTTCACGCTTTCTGTAGCATTTTCAATGGCATTGACTTCTGCATGAGGTCCTCCGAAGTATGCATGATAACCTTCCCCGATGATACGCCCGTTTTTAACAATAACGGCGCCTACCAATGGGTTGGGGTTCACCCATCCCATTCCTCTTTTTGCAAGGGTTATCGCGCGCCTGAGGTATTTCTGATCTTCTTCCATGAATATAAAAAAAATACCCTGAAGAATAAATCCTCAGGGCTATTTTATTTTAAAACTGAAATATCACCAATTTTAAAATAATGTTCTTCTTCCATCCAGACTTTAACTGTCGGTTCCGGAATTTCACCGGCTCCACCTGTTTTCGTTTGAAAAAGGTTCGCGGACTGTACCGCCGATCGGGAATTTCACCCTGCCCTGAAGAAATTATTCGTAAAAAAATGTTCCGTTTAGAAACAGTGCAAACGGACTACAAAGATACTATAATTTTTAAATTGTTAATTTGTTCACAGTTATTTTAATTTTTACAATGTCGAAAGGCCTTATCCCTTATAACATTTAAGAACATTATAAAAAAGAAATTGTTTAAAATAAACAGCTTCTTTTTTTGCGTGTCATCCCATCTCATTACAAGGAATAACGATCGTTTGAATTATTGGAGCAAAAGTTTATTCGTAGTGGAATGTTGGTCGGTAAGAACCTTGACAAAATAAGTCCCTTTCGGGTACCCTGTCATGTTGATTTTCTCAGTCAGGTCGTTGGTGGAAACGCTTTCGTTTTCACTGTAGATCTCTTTTCCTGCAAGGTCGGAAATAGTGATCCTGGCTTCCGTATTCCGGACCCCGTGAATTACGAGGGTGAAAATACCGTTGGAAGGATTTGGTGAAAGGGTAACGCCGAAAACACAGGATGAATTATCGCCAATTCCTGCCGGAAATGTAAGGGTGATATGAACAACATCTGATGCTGCATCGATACAGGTTCCGAGGGGATATGCCTTAAAGGTAAGATCAACCCCACCATTATTTTTATCAACCGGACCCGGGTAATATAAGCTGGCAGGAACGGTGTCCATGTTGAAATGTCCATCCCCGTCAGTCAGCCATTTAACGGCACTATAATTTGTAGCTGTTCCGGCTACAGGGAATAAAGGCGTGGTGTTCGGGTAGGTAGCATCGGAGCCTGCATTGGCAGTAGGTGGGCTGAAGACAGTTAACAGGGTTGTATCCGTTTTGGTATTGGTTCCGTCGTTCACTGCGGCAATATATTGCGTAGTAACTGTCGGCGATACAGATGGATTTTGTTGAGTAGATGTAAATCCTGCCGGTATCGAAGTCCAGGAATAGGTATAGGTTCCTGATCCGCCTGTTGCAATAGCATTCAACTGGGATGATTGTCCCGAACAAAGTGTTGAAGGAATAGCAGTCACTTGAACGTTAAAAATGTTAGCAAAACTGAATGATGCAATCCTGGTTCTCCAACTTGAATTTGAGGTAGTCGAATAATATTCATTGGTATACCAGAATGTACTGGGATTGGAAGGATCTATATTCAATGCACTATAATCTCCCCATCGACTTGGAGAAGTCTGAGAATTGGTTTGTGCCCCCCCTCCATTATAGATACCTGATTCAGCTATTGTAAGCTGATTCAATGGATCACTCGACATTCTTCCGGTATAACGGATAGATGGATACATAGTGGCGCTGGATATGGAAAATGCCAATCCAATGTTTCCTGCAGTATCCATCGCAATACTTCCACACCAACGTGAATTCCCATCACCCGGAGCATAAGTGGCCTGCTGGTGGATGAACCAGGGGTTTGTTCCGGTTTTTCTGAATTCATACCAACGGATACCTGCCACGTTGTTGCCTGTATTTATAGTTCCATTGATTAACATGGACCAATGATCGCTGAAAGAACGGAATTGCATGCGATTCATGATAGTGCACAGATAAGACAATGGATCCAGTTTTACACTTGTACCTGGTTGGGGTATTCCCACTCCATAACCAAAATATGAAAAAGGGGTAATGTCTAATTGCAGGGATTGAGCAAATGTAGAGTTAGAGGGTGTAGTCCAGTCAGCATGAAACTCATAAAAATTCATTTTTGATGTGGAAGACCATGCAAAATAGCCAGGGGTTCCGTCTGGGGGGAAAGTACCATCGCAATCTGCAGGGAGACCATGGTATAGCGACCCGTTATTGACCGGGAAGTAGATCATGGAAGCAGCAGGATTTCCGGCCAGCATCTTTGTACGGTCGAAGGCCCCGGCGCCGGGTCCTACATAATTATTTGCACTATTGAAGCGATTTACACAAATATAATAAGCATCCGGCCATACTCCCAATTTCGGATAGTCAGGGAAGTCAGTAAAATTATACTGGTAACGGGACCATGAACCGGTCGGATCATTGGTTTGTGAAATAGCAACGTTTTCATAATATGGGCCGCCATTGGGCGTTGAAAACTGGCTGATAAGCCATCTGTCGGCTTGTTCATCATACAGCACAATCCCGTCGCCATTGTTTTCATTATTTGGCATCCCGTTCCAAATCTGACTTGTATTGAACGGACCTACAAGCTTTACACCGCTTTTATTATATATTGTATATCTGCAGTTGACAATCTGTACGTAATGATTTGGGCCAACGTCACCGGCAGGATCCGGAGGAAAATAGATCGTAGCGCCCGTCCCGTCAAAGTTCTGAATTGTGGTATCTGTATTAGTTTCACCAAGATTAGCTTGAACGTTGGGGTCACTATAAATTACATCGGGATTATTATTTGGCAAAAGGTTTGCCGGAAAAAGATGGTTTATCACCATCCCGTCTTTCCAACTCCTGTCTACCTTGGCATTGGGATCCTGGAACATGTCCCTCAACGGAGGTGAAATATCAAAATAACTGGGTTTAATCACGATAGGTTTCCCCACATTGGTTTGTGTTTGCTGTGCCTGACTTGTATTTACCAGAAATAAGAAACCGATAAAAAAACAAAGGATTTTTTTCATGTGATCTTCTTAGAATATTTGTTGCAAATTTAATCGTTTTTTTTATATCGTTCCGACGCTTTTACAGATTTTTACCAATAGTTAATTCCCCTTATACTGAAACAAATCCATTCAAAGAATTTTTCCGCTTCTGCAATTATTAAAATTGTTTGTACCTTTATCTTTCACTATAAATCCGGATGTATGAATATCATCATAACAGGAGCAAGCAAGGGAATTGGGGCAGAGTTGGTCAAAACGCTTTGCAAAAACAAAGGCAACCAGATCGTCGCCCTTGCCAGAAGTGTGGATGGTCTTCGCCGGCTAACAGCCGAATGCCAGAAGATTAATCCTTCGTCCAAGATCATGACCATTGAATTCGACCTTGTGCAATATGACTTTTACCCTTTTATCCTTCAGAAGATCGAGGCCTTTTTACACCGCTGCGATATCCTCGTCAACAATGCAGGGAAACTTATTAACCGGTCATTCGACAAAATTGATCTGCAGGACTTTGATGATATTTATAACGTCAATATAAAAGGCTTGTTTTTTTTCACACAACTGATCCTCCCGATGATAAATAAAGGGGGCCATATCGTAAACATAAGCAGCCTCGGGGGAATTCCAGGAAGCAAAAAATATCCCGGATTATCTGCTTACAGTTCCAGTAAAGGTGCGGTCTCTGTTTTCACGGAAGCACTTGCAGAAGAGTTAAAAGAATCGGAGATCAGCGTGAATTGCCTGGCTCTTGGCGGTGTCCATACTGAGATGTTCGAAAAGGCCTTTCCCGGCGTTAAAGCCCTGCAATCACCTCCGCAAATGGCACAGTTCATTGCCGACTTCGCCATTACAGGAAACCGGTTTTTTAACGGTAAAGTGATACCCGTGTCTCTGGCTGTTCCTTGATGCTGGATACTGGATGCTGGATGCTGGATGCTAGATGCTGGATTCTACCTTCGCTATAATCTATTTCGCTATTTCGCTTCTATGTTGAATTCCAAATTTATTTCATAATTTTTTTTATTGTCTTGTTGGAATGTTGATAACTGCAATAGCTAGCCTGTTTTTTGGCCAGTTATCAATATTTCAACAAGAGATAAG